>Ga0111538_10000129_pt1 | contig 85746 bp, 80 predicted proteins | sample SoiMethybrSBSTD1_FD_79669 | JGI IMG/M metagenome (GOLD analysis project Ga0111538, IMG submission 79669) | Bulk soil microbial communities from a Populus tree surrounding site in Tennessee, USA - Soil MetaG P. TD hybrid SBSTD1 (version 2)... | ecosystem: Environmental > Terrestrial > Soil >...
ATTGGAGGCGCCGCCCGGATTTGAACCGGGGATGGAGGTTTTGCAGACCTCTGCCTTACCACTTGGCGACGGCGCCCCTCTGACGGGATCACGGCCCGGCTGAAGCCGGGCACTACGTACTCGATTGTACGTGGGGACTGGTCAGCGGCCTTGATAGACCGGACAACAGCGTTCGACGAGTCTGGGATGACAGACGGACATCATCATCGTTTTCGATCACTCCGCGTCCGTAGCGAGTGGGGCGATGGGGCCCCACGAAGCGAAGGATGCGTCAGGAACCAATCGTCACAACCAATGCCGAGCCGCCAAAGGCGGCGAAGGCACACGTGCGCGTCGCGAAGCGACAACGCACGTATCAAATTAATGGAGCGGGAAACGGGATTCGAACCCGCGACTTCGACCTTGGCAAGGTCGCACTCTACCACTGAGTTATTCCCGCTCTGCAGCCAGTTAAACTATCACAGTGATTGGACTTAACGCAAGGTGCCCCGCCTTCGCGCGCTGCGCTTCGGCGCGGCAGGCGTGGTCAGGTTTTCGCCTTCCGTAAAACCTCCGCCGCCTCCTCGGGTCCCGTCGGATTGATGTAGAACCCGGTCCCCCACTCGAAGCCGGCGACGCGCGTGAGCTTCGGCATCACCTCGACGTGCCAGTGATAAAAATCATTCGCGCCAGGCTCGTCGTGGAGCGGCGCGCTGTGCACGATCAGATTGTACGGCGGCGTCAGCAGCGTCGTGTTCATCCGCTGCAGCACGTCCTTTAACATCCGTGCAAGGCTCGCGAACTCGCCAGGGGTCGTATCTTCGAACCTCGACCGGTGCCGCTTCGGCATCAGCCACGTCTCGAACGGAAATCGCGGCGCATACGGTGCCAGCGCCATGAAGTCGGCAGATTCTGCGATCACGCGCGTCCCGTCCCTGCCCTCCTGCCGGACGATATCGCAGAATACGCAGCGCTCGCGCTGCAGAAAATGCCTCTTCGCGCCGTCGAGCTCTTCCTTAAGCTCGCGCGGCACGATGGGCAGCGCGATGAGCTGCGAGTGCGAGTGCTCGAGCGACGCGCCCGCCGACGCGCCGTGGTTCTTGAAAATGACGATGTGGCGCAGGCGGATGTCGCGCTTCAGATCCAGCACACGTTCGCGCCAGGCCCAGAACACCTTCTCAATCGCCGGCTCCCCCATCGTCGCGAGCGTTTGCCCGTGATGCGGCGTCTCGATGATCACCTCGTGCGCGCCGATGCCGTTCATGCGATCGAAGAGCCCCTCGCCTTCGCGATCGAGATCGCCTTCGACGCGCAGCGCGGGAAACTTGTTGGGCACGACACGCACGTCCCATCCGCCGCCGTTGCGGTACGCGAGAATCTCCGGAGGCGTCTTGTCCTCGTGCCCCTGGCAGAACGGGCACAGCGTGTCACCTTTGGTGGTGACCGTTTCGACGTGAAAATCGCTGGGACGCTTCTGGCGCTCGGTGGAGATGATGACCCACCGGCCAGTGACAGGATCTTTTCTCAGGTCGGCCATGAACTATCGCAGCGATTCCATATCGAAGGCGCCTCTCAGTAACTCTATCGTTTGTATGCCCTGCCGCTCGACGACCGCGACCACGTCAAACCGGCACGCCACGCCTGCGAGCCGCCGGACGAACAGGTACGAAGCGGCCATCTGGCTGAGGCGTTGCCGTTTTTTCCACGTGACCGACTCGAAAGGCGTGCCGTAATTGCTTCCCGACCGCGCCTTGACCTCGATAAACACCAGCACGCCGCCATCCCTGGCGACGATGTCGAGCTCGCCGCAACGGGTGCGAAACCGGCGATCGACAATGACGTAGCCGCGCTTCTCGAGCTCGGCACAGGCGAGATCTTCCCCGCGCCTGCCGAGCGATTGTCGCTGATCCATGCCCGTCGCCGGAGCAATTCTTCTGCCGTCATTTGCGTTTCCACCGCGTGCCCGCGGCCGAGTCCTCGAGCACGATGCCCGAGTCGAGAAGCTGCTGGCGGATGCGATCGCCCTCGGCGAAGTCGCGGCGCTTGCGCGCATCCTGCCGCGCGCCGACGAGCCGGTCGATCTCCTCTGCCGGTAGCGCGGTCTGGCGATCTTCCTGCCGGCGCAACGCGAGAACACCCAGTACCTGATCGAAGCGCTCGAACGCGGCCTTGACGACGGCCGCATCTTCGCGACCCAGCTCGTTGTTGTCGATCGCGGCGTTCAGCGAACGGACGAGCTCGAAGACCGCTCCAAGGGCGCCCGCCGTGTTCAGATCCTGCTCCATTGCCTCGACGAACTGCGCGTCGGCCGCAGACACTTTCGCCGCGATGTCTGCGTGCGATCCTGCGCCGGTTACCCGATCGAGGCGATCCACAAAATCGGCGAGACGCCGCAGCGACTCCTCTGCCTGGTTCATCGCGTCCCAGCTGAACTTCAGCTGCTTGCGATAGTGCGTGGAGAGCAACAGATATCGGAGTGTCGACGGCCGATACCCTTTCGCGACGATGTCTGGAAGGTTGAAGACGTTGCCGAGCGACTTCGACATCTTCTCTTCGTCGATCAGCAGATGCTCGACGTGTATCCAGAAGCGAGCGAACTGCTTGTTCGTCGCGCCCTCGCTCTGCGCGATTTCGTTCTCGTGATGCGGGAAGATGAGATCGACGCCGCCGCAGTGGATGTCGATCGGCGGCCCGCCGAGCAGCCGCAGGGCCATTGCCGAGCACTCGAGATGCCATCCCGGCCGCCCCTGGCCGAACCCGAAGTCCCAGCTGGGCTCGTTCTCCTTCGTCGCTTTCCACAGCACGAAGTCGCGCGCGTTGTCCTTGTCGTAGTTGTCCGAGTCGATGCGCGCGCCGGCCTTCAGGCCGTCGTGGTCGAGCCGGGCGAGCCGGCCGTACTGCGGAAGCGTGGAGATCTTGAAATAAACGGAGCCGTCGCTCTCATAAGTGTGGCCATTCTTTTCGAGCGTCCGGACGAGCTCTGCCATCGAATCGAGGTTTTCCTGATCGGTCGCGCGCGGCCGCTCTTCGACGTCTTCGAGCCCCAGGGCGCGCGAGTCGTCTAAGAATGCGTCGATCCACTGATTCGTGTACTCGCGCAACGGAGTGCCGGCCTTCTGCGATCCGGCGATCGTGCGATCGTCCACGTCTGTAAAGTTCATGACATGGCGGACCTGGTAGCGTTCCAGGTATCGGAGCGTGCGCCGCAGGATGTCCACCGCAATGAACGTCCGGAAGTTCCCGATATGCCCGCGGCTGTATACCGTGAGCCCGCACGCATACATGCGTACGAGGTTGTCCTGAGAAGGCGTGAAGGTCTCGTCCGTTCGCGTCAGCGTGTTATACAGCCGCATCACAGTCCCATGCGGGCAAACAGATCCTCCGCCCGCGCGCGGTCGGCGGCGATTTGCCCCTTCAATGCCTCGACCCCGTCGAACCTTTTCTCGTCGCGCAACCTCTGCACGAAGCCGAGGCGCACTTTCGATCCGTACAGGTTTCCGTCGAAGCCGAGCAGATGTGTCTCGACCACGTTCGTCTCGCCGCTTTCGAACGTCGGCCGGGTGCCGATGTTCGTCACCGACGGATGGACGATGGCATCGATGGTCACGGTCGTCGCATACACGCCGGCCGGCGGGACGATGTCGTTCTCCGGGCACACGTTCGCCGTCGGAAATCCCAGCTCGCGTCCTCGCTTCTCGCCCTGCACGACCGTGCCGTCGATGGAGTAATGATGACCGAGCAGCGCGCCGGCTTCGTCCACGCGGCCTTCGCCGATCAGGCGCCGCACCCGCGTGCTGCTGACGACGAAGTCCTTGTAGCGGACCGGATCGATCTTTTCCGCGCGAAACCCGTAGCGGGCGCCGAGGCTTCGCAGCACGGAAAAATTGCCCGAGCGATCGTGGCCGAACAGAAAATTCGCGCCGACCCAGACTTCGCCGACGTGCAGCCACTCGACGAGCACGCTACGCACGAACGTCTCCGGATCCCATCTCGCCAGCTCGGGGGTGAACCGGACGATCGCGACGCCGTGCATGCCGCAGCGCGCCAGCGCCTCGAGCTTTTGCTGGTGCGTCATGAGCAGCGGCGGCGCCTTGTCGGGCCGCACGATCTTCGAGGGATGCGGATCGAACGTCATCGCGACCGCCGTCGACCCACGCTCTTCGGCGCCCCGCCGCACCCGCTCGATGATTTTGAGGTGGCCGCGGTGCATGCCGTCGAAGTTCCCGAGGGCCAGTACGGGCTGGTGCCACCGCACGGGCCGGGGATCATCTGGATAGTGGATGGCCTGCATCAGAGATCGATCTCGAAGGTGAGGCCATCATATGCCAACTGAACAGCGGGCGGCAGCCGCGCGCAGGTCTCCGCGTGCGGCAGGTCGTGACACATGTGCGTGAACAGCGCGCGTTCGGGCTTGAGCTGCTCGACGACCGCGAGCGCCTGATCGAGCGACAGATGCGTCGGGTGCGGCCGCGGCCGCAACGCGTCGAGGATGATCGTCTTCACGCCCTTCAAAAGCGGCCATGACGTATCTGGTATGGCGCTGCAATCCGTCATGTACGCGAACGAGCCGATGCGATACCCGAGGATCGTGCGCGACCCGTGCAGCAGCGGCACCGGCATGAACGTGGCCGCGCCAATGCAGAATTCCCCCATGACACGCGCCGTGGTCACCTGCGGAATGCCCCCTCCGCGGTATGTACCTGGCTCGAAGATGTAGGCGTATATGCGCCGCAGGTCGTCGAGGGTTCGCGCGTCGCCGTAGCAGGGGATCACCGACTTCTGCAGCACGTTGAAGCGCCGGACTTCGTCGAGCCCCATGATGTGGTCGGCGTGGCTGTGGGTGTAGACGATCGCATCGACGCGCTTCACGCCGTGGGCCAGCGCCTGCATGCGGAGATCGGGCGTCGTATCGACGAGCACCGATGGCCCGCCATCGACTTGAATGTAGATGGATGCGCGCGAGCGTTTGTCGCGCGGATCGGTCGAGCGGCAGGTGCCGCAGTCGCAGCCGATCATCGGGACGCCGTGAGACGTGCCCGTACCCAACACGAGCACCTTCGCGGCCGGGGCGCTCAAGGCGTGATGATTCTCTTTTCCTCGCCCTGCGCCTCCACGAAACGAAGCCGCAGCTCGTAAAGCACCATCTCGAGCAGCTGACGCTCTTCGGCCGTCAGATTGCCTCGCGTCTTTTCTTCGAGCAGCGCGAGGATGTCGATCATCTGGCCGGCCGCCTGCAGATCGACCGGCCCTGATTCGGTTTGTCCGGGCTCGAGGCGATCGCCGAAGTGCACGGCAGCCGTGGCCGCGAGCGACAGCACGAACGAAGCGAAATTGATGTTCGGATCAGGCATAGGCGTTTCCCGCAAACATCGAATGTTACCATGAGCAAATGTCACAGACTGGCGAGGCATTCGAGAAGCTGGTGACCGTCATGCGCACCCTGCGATCGCCGGACGGCTGCCCGTGGGATCGGGAACAGACGCTCGAATCGCTGACGCGCTTCGTGCTCGAGGAAGCGCACGAAGTCGTCGACGCCATCGAACACGGGAATATGGACGCGCTGCGCGAGGAGATCGGCGACCACATTTTCGAAGGGGTGTTTCTCGCCCAGGTCGCGGCCGATCGGGGGCTGTTCACCGTGGACGACTCGCTTCGGACGGTTGTCGACAAGCTGGTGCGACGGCACCCGCACGTCTTCCAGGAAGATGGACGCGTCCACGACGCCGAGTCGCTCCAGCGCGCCCCTTCGGCGGACGCCGCGCTCGAGCGTTGGAACGCGCTCAAGGCCCAGGAACGAGCGGGCGCGGGCGAGCGTCATTCGACACTGGGCAGCGTACCGAAAGGCCTGCCCTCTCTCCTTCGCGCCTACACGATCGGCAAGCGTGTCGCGAGCCTCGGCTTCGAGTGGCCGACCGCGCCCGAGGTCGTGACAAAGATCGAAGAGGAGGTGGCCGAGCTGCGCGAGACGCTCGACCACGAACCCGGCAACGCCGCGCGCGCGGAGGAGGAAATGGGCGATCTGCTGTTCGCGATCGCCAACCTGTCGCGCAAGCTGGGCATTGAACCCGAGACGGCCCTCAGAAAAGCGAACGAGAAGTTCACGAAGCGGTTCAACCAACTGGAAGAAAACTTCGAACGCGACGGCCGGGACTTCGAAGCCTCGACGCTCGAAGAGATGGAAGCAGAGTGGCAGAAGATTAAAGCCAAGGGCTTCTAGGAACACGAAGACGCGAAGAGCTCGAAGACGCGATGCGCGAAACACAATGACGCGATGAGCGCGACGCGGGAACACGAAGACGCGAAGAGCGCGAAGACTCGAAGAAATGCCTCAAAGAATGATGCGTCTGAATCCTTCCTTGAGAGTGGCGCCGCCGAAGTTCATCAGCAAACCGACCGGAAGCTTGCTCGCCTTCAGATAGGCGAGCACCTGCGCCTCGTGAACCCGCTTCAGTATTTTGACGGCTTTCAACTCGACCAGAATGCACCCGTGGACGACGAGATCAAGGCGGTGAACGGCTACCGGCCGGCTACGATAGAACAGCGTGACGCTTTTTTCGGATTCGAAAGGAATGCCCTGCGCCAGGAGTTCTATACAGAAGGCATTGGTGTACGCTCGCTCGAGAAAGCCAGGGCCGAGCGCCTTATGAATAGCGTAACCACAGTCCATCGTTTCCTTCACGTAGATTTCCGTCTGTTCATCGAGTGGCGAGGGTACTCGTATCATCTACGTTCTCCTTCGGGTCTTCGAGTTCATCGAGTCTTCGTGTTTTAGAGGACTATTGCTCTAGTGTCCGTTCGTCCTCAGCGTCAGCTTCCTGCCGTTGAACGTCCTCACCCTGACCGTCGTGCCATCTGTTTCAACCGACACCGCGCCGTCCTGATCGGTCCGGTAAGTCGCCGCGCCGATGTTGCGGTAGCGCTCCAGCACGCTCGCGACCGGGTGGCCGAATGGGTTCCCACGCCCGGCGCTGATGACCGCCACATCCGGGCGCAGTGCCTCGACAAACCCCTGAGAGCTGGACGTTCCGCTGCCGTGGTGAGGAACTTTCAGAATCCGGATGGGTGCGCGGCTGAACGAGGGCGCGAGCGTGCGCTCGACGTCGCGGGTGATGTCACCGGTGAACACGAACGACACGCCGCCATAGAGAATCTCGATCACCTCCGAGTCGTCGTTGCGCACGCGCTGGCGCTCCCAGTCCGGGCGCGCAGGGTGGTGCACGACGAGATCGACGGCCCCGAAGCTCACGCGGTCGGCCTGCTGCAACGTTCGCCAGGCCGTGCCCGCGCGGTCTGCAAGCGTCCGCAGCTCGCGCGTCGCCGCATGCGGCGGCACAGGCACCCCTTCCCACACCTCGAGCGGCGTGAAGTCCCGGAACACGCTTGCCGCGCCGCCGATGTGATCGTTGTCGCCATGGGTGACGCTCATGTAGTCCAGACGAGGGACGCCAAGCGCCCACAACGCCGGCGACACGACGCGACCGCCGATGTCGAAGCTTGTCGATACCACGCCGCCGGCGTCGATACTGAGCGTTCGTCCATCGGGAAACTGCACGATCGCCGCGTCTCCCTGGCCCACATCGAGAAACGTCACCCGCAAGGGTTGTGAGCGGGCGACAAACGTGGGCGTCGCGACGATCCAGTAGCCACTGGCGATCAGAGAGATCATTGCGAAGCGAAACGCGGGCGACCTACGAAACACGGCCGACCTGAAGGTCGGCACTACGTACTCCCCACCGACGACCACGAGAAGGGACCCGTAGTACACGCCGATAAGCCACAGCGATGGCGGTGCAAGCCGGCGCGTCAGCCAGGGTGCTACGTCGACCAGCGATGCGCTGCCGATGAGCCCTTCAACAGCCACGTGCGCGACCCAGCCCGTCCATCGCGCCAGCTCCGCAGAAAGCGGCGTCAACGCGACCACGGCCATGCCGGCAATCTGCGCGAGCGTCATCAGTGGAATGGCCGCAAAGTTCACGATGAGGCCGGCGAACGTGATGCGTGAGAACACGAACGCGCCGATAGGCAGGAGCGCGATCTCCGCGCACGCGGACGCAGCGAACAGCGCGGCCGGCGCACGCAGCCACGGTGACGCAGGAAAGGCGCCCGCAAGCGCCGGGATGCCGGCGAGGATGCCAAGCGTGGCGCCGAACGTGAGGGCAAATCCGGCGTCGACGGCCTCAAGCGGCTGAGCGCAGAACAGAATCGCCGCAGTCAATGCCGCGACGTTCATCGGCGATGCGCGGTGGTCGCCGAGCTGCAGCGCAAGATAGGTTACCGCCATCAGCGTGGCTCGCTCGACTGACGACCCACCTTCGACGACACAGGCATACGCGATCAGCAGGCAGATGACGGCGACTGCCGTCACGCGCGGGCCGGCACGGCAGAGTCGAAACAGAAACATCGACAGGCCGGCGAGGATCGCGATGTTGCCGCCCGAGATCGCGATGACGTGATAGGTGCCGGCCTCCTGCAGCCGTCTCTCGACTTCTGCGTCCAGCCCTGCGCGATCGCCAATCAGGATGGCGGAGACGATCGCCGCCGATCGTGTGCTCCACGGCGACACGCCCGAAGCGATCGCACGGCGAACCGCGGCCCGCGCCGACGCAAGCGCTTCCCTGAACCGCGTGCCGCGGCTGGTGACGTCGACGAGCCTGTCGCTCTTGACCGAGCCTACCAGCGCGACACCGCGCCACGCCAGCTGCCGCTCCGCATCGCCGACGCCCGGGTCGAGATATTTCGTCGGTGTCCTGAGGGTGGCGGGAAATGCGACGCGGCGGCCGCCGCGCCACTGCAAAATCCGATCGCCCTGCGGCTGGCCCGCGACGCTGATGAGGGCACCGCCATGAGTGGAATGGGCGAAGCCGTCCAGCTCGATCCGGTCGACGAGCACGTCGAGCGTCACGCCCGAAGGCCCATTCAACGCGTCGGTGCGGAGTTGTCCTTCGATTGTGGCGAACAGCTGGTGCTGCGGCGGCGTGACACGTCGATCAAAATCAGCCCGCAATTCCTGGTGGCGCGACGCAGAATCTGCGTCGCGCCCCAGCGTCGCTCCCGCGACAACGAATCCGCTGAAGATGAAAACCGCGGTCGCCCGGCCGCGGTGTGCGCAGTACGACGCAACAGCGCAGACGAACACGCCGAGGAGAAGGCACGTGTGAAGAGGTGGTGAAAAGTAAATCCCGGCGGTGATGCCGGCATAGAGAGCAATGGCGGGAATCGCCGCGGAGCAACGCACGAACCGCCGGTGAGCAAGAGTGTTGCCTGGGAGCCGTCAGCTCTCAGCGTTGAGCTATTGGCTACCCGCGGCCGCCTGCCAGCTAGTCGGCTCGTGCGGCAATTTCTGCGTGGTAATCCTGAATCGCGGTCACCTCGAGGTCGTGCGTGCGAAGAGCGCGGATCGCCTCGACCGCCGCGGACGCGCCGGTGAGCGTGGTAATGCACGGCACGTTGTGCAGCATGGCCACCCGCCTCATCGCGCGATCGTCGAAGAACGATTCGCGCCCGAGAGGCGTGTTGACGATCATCTGCACCTGGTTGTTGAGGATGTGATCGACGATGTTCGGCCGGCCCTCGTTCACCTTGAACACGACCTCGACGGGAATGCCGTGGGCACGCAGGTAAGCGGCCGTGCCGCGCGTCGCGACAATCGCGAAGCCAAGCTCAGCGAGGTTGCGCGCAATCGGAACCACGTTCTGCTTGTCGTCGTTGTTGACGCTGATGAACGCCGTGCCCTTCTCCGGCAGGCGCTGACCCGCCGACTGCATCGCCTTGGCGAAGGCGGCGCCGAACGTGGTCGACCCGCCCATCACCTCGCCGGTCGACTTCATTTCCGGCCCCAGAATCGTGTCGACACCGGGGAAGCGAACAAACGGAAACACCGGCGTCTTCACGAACACGCCCGTCACCTCGAGGTCTTCCTCGTGGCCAAGCTGCGACAGCGTCTTCCCCGACATGACGAGCGCCGCGATCTTCGCCAGCGGCACGCCTGTCGCCTTCGACAGATACGGCACGGTGCGTGACGCGCGCGGGTTCACTTCGAGCACGTACACCACATCGTCTTTCAGCGCGTACTGGATGTTCATGAGCCCGACGACCTTCAGCGCGCGCGCGATCCGGCGCGTGTAGTCCCGAATCGTCGACAGATGGCGCTCGGCGACGAGGTACGGCGGGACGACGCACGAGCTGTCGCCCGAGTGAATCCCCGCTTCCTCGATGTGCTCCATGATGCCGCCGATGACGACGGCGCCGGTGTCGTCGGCGACCGCATCCACGTCGAGCTCGAACGCGTCCTCGACGAACTTGTCGATCAGGACGGGATGCTCGGGCGACGCGTCGACGGCGTTCGTCATATACCGATCGAGCGTGCCCATGTCGTAGACGATCGCCATCCCGCGTCCGCCCAGCACGTACGAAGGCCGGACCACGACCGGGAAGCCGATCTTCTGCGCGGCCTCACGAGCTTCGTCGCGCGACGTCGCGGTCCCGCTGGCCGGCTGGGGAATGCCGAGATCCCACAGCAGCTGTGAAAACCGCTGACGGTCTTCCGCAAGGTCGATCGAGTCGGGCGACGTGCCGAGAATTTTCACACCTGCGGCCTGAAGGGCGAGCGACAGCTTGAGGGGCGTCTGGCCCCCGAACTGCACCAGGCATGCCACGTCGCCGCCGCCTGTCGTCTCGCGATCGATCACCGACATGACGTCTTCGAACGTCAGCGGCTCGAAGTAGAGTCGATCGGTCGTGTCGTAGTCCGTCGACACCGTTTCAGGATTGCAGTTGATCATCACCGTTTCGAACCCGGCGTCACGCAGCGCAAACGCCGCATGACAGCAGCAGTAGTCGAACTCGAGCCCCTGGCCGATGCGATTCGGGCCGCTGCCGAGAATGATGACCTTCGACTTGTTGGTCGGGTTCGATTCGTCGCCCCGCTCGTACGTGCTGTACATGTAAGGCGTAAACGACTCGAATTCGGCCGCACAGGTGTCGATGCGCTTGAATGCAGGAACGAGCTTCTCTTCGATGCGCCGTTCGCGAATCGTGGCTTCCGGCACGCCGTAGATGGCGGCGATCTCGCCGTCGCCGAACCCCGCGCGCTTCAGCGTGCGCAGAAAGTCAGCGGACAGCTCTCGCAGCTCCTGCATCCCCGCGATGCGCCGCAGCTCGGCGATCTGGCTGAACTGTTGAAGGAACCACGGATCGATCCGGGTCAGCTCGTGAAGCTGCTCTACGTTCCAGCCGCGCTCGAGCGCCTTGAAGAGCGCCCACATGCGCCTGTCGTTCGGCACGACCAGTTTCTTCCGCAGCGAGGCGTCGTCTTCGTCTTCTCCGGGCTGCGTCAGCAGCAGGCCTTGCTTGCCGAGCTCGAGCGATCGCACGCCCTTGAGAAACGACTCCTTGAACGTGCGCCCGATCGACATCGCCTCGCCGACCGACTTCATCTGCGTGGTCAGCGTGCGATCGGCCTGGGGAAACTTCTCGAAATTCCATCGCGGGATCTTCGTCACGATGTAGTCGATGGTCGGCTCGAAGGACGCAGGCGTGAGCCGCGTGATGTCGTTGGGAATCTCGTCGAGGTGATATCCCAGGGCGAGCTTGGCGGCGATCTTCGCGATCGGGAATCCCGTCGCCTTCGACGCAAGCGCCGACGACCGCGAGACGCGCGGGTTCATCTCGATGACCAGCATGCGGCCGTCGGTCGGGTTGACGCAGAACTGGATGTTCGAGCCGCCGGTCTCGACCCCGACTCTATTGATGATGCGGCGCGCGGCATCGCGCATCCGCTGGTATTCCTTGTCGGTCAAGGTCAGCGCGGGCGCCACGGTGATGCTGTCGCCGGTATGCACGCCCATCGGATCGATGTTCTCGATCGAGCAGATGACGACGAAGTTATCCGCGACGTCGCGCATTACTTCGAGCTCGAACTCTTTCCATCCGATCACCGACTCCTCGATGAGCAGCTCGTGGACCGGGCTCATCTCGAGGCCGCGATCGACGAGCTCGCGGAACTCTTCGATGTTGTACGCGATGCCGCCGCCGACGCCGCCCATCGTGAACGACGGCCGGATGATGGCCGGAAAGCCGGTCACCTTGACGATGCGCGTCGCCTCGTCGATCGAACGGGCGAGGCCGCTGGCCGGCGTCTCGACGCCGATCTCCTTCATCGCATCGCGGAACAACAGCCGATCTTCGCCAAGCTTGATCGCGTCGACGTTGGCGCCAATCAGCTTCACGTTGTACTGGTCGAGCACGCCGGCATCGTGCAGGGCGACGGCGAGATTGAGGGCCGTCTGCCCGCCGACGGTGGGCAGAATGGCGTCGGGGCGTTCTTTTGCGATGACCTTCGTGACCGCTTCGACGGTGAGTGGCTCGATGTATGTGCGATCGGCCATCTCCGGGTCCGTCATGATGGTCGCCGGATTGCTGTTAATGAGGATGACGTCGAGCCCCTCCGAGCGCAGCGCCTTGCACGCCTGGGTGCCCGAGTAGTCGAACTCGCACGCCTGCCCGATGACGATGGGCCCGGCGCCGATGACCAGAATCCTCTTGAGATCTTCGCGTCGCGGCATCTAGCGCGCCTTCTCCATGTCGTCGACGAACTGCTTGAAGAGGTAATCGGCGTCGTGAGGTCCTGGAGACGCCTCGGGATGATACTGCACCGAATAAATCGGGCGATCCACGACCCGCAGCCCTTCAACCGTGCCGTCGTACAGATTCAGGTGCGTCACCTTCACGTCGGCCGGCAATGAGTCGGGATCGACGGCGAAGCCGTGGTTCTGCGAGGTGATCTCGACCTTTCCGGTTTCGAGAAACTTCACTGGATGATTCGCGCCGCGGTGGCCGAACTTCAACTTGAACGTCTTTCCGCCAAGCGCGAGGCCGAGGATTTGATGCCCGAGACAGATACCGAACACCGGCTTATCCGCCTGCATCAGCTGTCGCGTATTTTCGATCGCGTAGTCGACCGCGGCAGGATCTCCAGGGCCGTTGCTGAGAAAGATGCCGTCCACACCAGACGCCAGCACGTCCTTGGCCGGCGTCGAGGCGGGAAACACCTCCACCTGGCAGCCATATGAGACGAGCCGCCTGAGGATGTTCCACTTGATGCCGAAATCGTACGCGCCGACCCGCAGTGGTTTTTTCGAATGGGACTTCGGCGCGAGCGCAAGGTCGAGCCTGACCTCCGCGAGGTTCTGTGCGATGTCAGCCGGCCAGACAAATGGCGCCGCGCACGTGACGTCGCGCACCAGGTCGGTGCCTTCCATGGTCGGAATCGCGCACGCGAGCTGGACGAGCTCGCCCGTGTCGACATCTCCCGTCGCGATGACGCCGCGCATGACGCCCGACGATCGCAGCAACCGCGTGAGCTCTCGGGTGTCGATGTCGGCGATGGCGACGACGTTGTGGGTGATGAGGTAGTCGCGCAGGGTGCCGGATGCGCGCCAGTTGCTGGCAACCGGCGACTCCTCACGCATGATGAAGCCGGCGACTTTCGGGACCTCGGACTCGACGTCGTCCGGAGCCACACCGTAGTTGCCGATCTGCGGCGACGTCATCGTCACGATCTGTCCGGCGTATGAAGGGTCGGTCAGCACTTCCTGATACCCCGTCATGCTCGTGTTGAACACAACCTCGCCGCGGGCGATTCCCTGCGCGCCGGCCGCCGTACCGCGATACACCGTCCCGTTCTCGAGGGCCAGCACAGCATTCATGCGTTCTATTTTCTCTCCAATGACGCCGCTACGCGCGTCTGCCCGCCCGCACCGACGCGCACCGTCGTCGTCCACGGTTGGTAGCCATCCAGTTCGATGCGCACCGTTGTGGATCCCGCAGGCAGGCCAGGAATGGCGATCGGCGTCGACCCGGCGAGCCGATCGTTGACGAACACGCGCGCACCAGCCGGTCGTGATTGCACGTTGAGTCCACCCGCCGCCGCGCTGGCATCACCCATCGCTTTGGCGGGCAAGCCAGGCCGTGTCGTGTTTGCATTCCCGCCGGCAGAACGCAGGTTAATCGTCGTCGACGTCGTCGGGCGTCGCTCAGTCAATTGCAGCGTGCGCTCTTCTGTCGCGTAACCGTCGCGCGCTACACGAATGGTATACGATCCGAGCGCCAGATCGCGCAGCGTCAGCGGAGTTTTTCCCCGCGGCTTTCCATTCACCAGCACATCGGCGTCGGCAGGCGTGGATCGAATCAACACGCTGCCTGTCGGCGCGCTCTCAACTGCCGCTGACGAAGGGGCGGGTGCGATGGGTGCGTTGGGTGCAATAGGTGCGGGCTTGGCCGCCGACTTGTCCGCCGAAGCGTTACGCGCTGGCGGCGCGGAGGCGGAAGCGCCAGGCGACGCAGGCGCGGCGGCGGGGAGATCGATAATTGTGGAGTCAACGCCTGCTGGCGTCTCCGTCGTAGATCGTGCAGCCCGCGAGCGCAGAAACCATCCAACAGACAGCGCCGCGATGATCGCGACGGCGACAAACGTAACGGCGATGGGCCACATCCTGCGGCCCGGCTCGGGTTCCGCGTGGTCGAAAACGTCGAGCTCCTGCGACGGTTGCGCGGACCACGGGCGATTCAGAGCACGGGGCGGCGGTTGACGCTCCTCGTGCGTAGTGAAGTCCGACGGATCGACGTCGAGATGTCGCGGCTCGCCGAGATCGATGACTCGGTCCAACGGGTCGTCGGGTACGACGGGTGCGGTGGATGCGGTGGGGGCGACGGGTGCGGTGGGGGCGATAGGTGCAACCGGTGCGGTGGCCGCACCCATAGCACCCTTTGCACCCGTCGCACCTGTTGCACCTGTTGCACCCGCCGCACTCATTGCACCCTTAGCACCCTTAGTACCCGTTATACCCGCCGCCTTCCTTAACCTGTCGGCGAATTCTTTCGCGCGTGCCGGGCGCTGAGAGGCATCGGCGTTCAGCGCCAGCTCGAAGGCGTCGCGCAACCTGGTTCCGTGCCCGGCCTCGAGCTCGCTCAGGTTATCGGGCGACGCCCGCCTCCCTGTCGCCGCCTCGAACGCAATCGCGCCAAGCGAATAGACGTCTGACGCCATTGCCGGCGACGAGTATTGCGGACGGGCCGGCAACTGTGCGCCGATGGCCGACAACGCGCCGGCGATGCCGAACCCCGTTATTCGTGCGGCATCGGCCGAGAGCACGATATCGCGCAGATGCAGAAGGCCGTGATGGACGCCGCGATCGGCCGCATGGTCGATCGCCGCGGCGAGCGAGTCCACGAGCACAGCGACGTCCTGCACTGTCATCGGCCCGCGTTCGCGCAGCACGATGTCGAGCGAGTCACCGACGGCGTATTCCTGCGCGAGATACGCGGTGCCGTGATCGAGACCAGCGGCGATGGGCGCAGCGACATTCGGGTGATCGACGTGTGCGGAGATCAGTGCCTCGAGCACGGTGACCAGCGCGGCAGATCGTTCGGGGGTCAGGTCGAGACGAAAGACCTTGATTGCGACGAGCCGGTCGCGATGGTCATCAGCGGCGTCAGCGGGCTCGTACGCACGGAAGACCGGGCCCAGCGTGCCCGCACCAATCTGATGGAGAACCCTGAACGGCCCGAATGCTTCCGGAGGAAAGTACAGGACAGAATCTTCGCGGTTCAGCGGTCGAATGGTAACATGAATTCGTTGCAGATTCCTGTCGACATCCGACGATTTCCCTGGGTCAAAAAGCTCGCCGCTGATTACACATTTCAGTTTGCAGCTCTGGCACCGTTTTTTTCCGGCGATCCTTCCACGCCGGCCGCGTGGTCCTCTGCCATCGCGAGCGCGCAGCGCCATCCGCGCCAGCGCGCCGAGCTCAGCGAGCTGCTCGCAACGCAGCTTGCACGGAGAAACGCACCTGCAGCCGCGCGCGCCGCGGCGGCGCGCCTGGCCGAGCCGAATACTGTAGCGGTCGTCACAGGCCAGCAGGCGGGACTATTCGGCGGGCCGCTGTTCACGCTGTACAAAGGACTCACTGCGGCGAAGCTCGCCGCGCGCATCTCGCAGGAGCACGGCATCGCTGCGGTCGCGGTGTTCTGGGTCGAAGCCGAAGATCACGATTGGGATGAAGTGGCGTCGGTCTCGGTGCTCGACAACGAGCTGCAGCGCCGCACGATCACGGCACCGCCTCCGCCAGGCGCCGGGCACACGCCGATTGGCGCCATACACGTCGGCAGCGAGATTCGCGGCACGCTCGACGAGCTTGCATCCGTCCTGCCGCAGACCGAGTTCACGGCCGGACTGCTTGACGACTTGCGAAGCGCCTACACCCCGGGGGTCACGATGTCCGATGCCTTCGCTCGCTTGCTCGATCGCACGCTCGGCGACCTCGGCGTCATCGTGTTCGAATGCTCCGACCGCTCGGCAAAGCCGCTCGCGCGCGAGATCTTCGCGCACGAGATCGCACACCCTGGCCGCACGTGGGCGCTTGCAGGCGAAGCGGGGCACCGGCTTGCCGCAGCGGGCTACCACACCCAGGTCGAAGGCTCGTCGCAGAACGGCGCGGCATTGTTTCGAATTGACGGCGCCCGAACCGCGGTCGAGATCACAGACGCGCCGGCCCTGGAGCGCGAAGCGCGCGACCGCCCCGAGACGTTCAGCCCGAATGTCCTGTTGCGGCCGATCGTCGAAGACACGCTGTTTCCAACGGTGAGTTATGTCAGCGGGCCGAACGAGCTGGCGTATCTCGGTCAGCTGCGCGAGGTCTACGCGCAGTTCGGCGTGCCCATGCCGTTGATGTATCCGCGCGCGAGCGCGACGGTGCTCGACTCGGCCAGCGCCCGCTTTCTCGAGAAACACGAGTTCCCGTTCGAGGCGCTGCAGGCCCGCGACGAGTCGGCGTTGAACCGCCTGCTCGCCGCGTCGCTGCCCGAGTCGGTCGATCGGGCGCTGAGGGAGGCCGACGAAGCCATTCAGGAAAAAATGGCGGCGATTGTGTCGTCCGTCCCGGCCATCGATGCCACGCTCGAAGGCGCCGCGAAAGCGACCCTGGGAAAACTGCAGCACGACCTCGCTACACTTCGTGGGAAGGTGATTAGCGCGGCCAAGAAGCGCGACGAGACGTTGCGGCGCCAGTTCGTCAGGGCGCAGGCACAGGCATTTCCTGACGGCATCCCGCAGGAGCGGGCGCTCGGCGGCATCGCGCTGCTCAACCGTTACGGCCCTGCGTTCGTCCAAAGGATGATGCAGGAACTGCCGCTCGATCCCAGACACCACTGGGTGCTCACAATCTGATGCCGCCCAAAACCCGACGCACCCCTTCGCCCAGCGGTGTCATCGCAGCGCTGAGGGATCGCGCCGAGCGCATCGTCGCAACCTACCCACGCGCGGCAAAGTACACCGCGATAACTGCCGCCGTGCTTTTCCTCATTACTTGCGGGTTGACGGGCTACTACTACGTCACCTTTTCGCACCTGATTGACGTCCGGCTGCACGGCGAGCGCGACCGCGTGCTGCCTCGTGTCTTCGCGCGTCCCCTCGAGATTCGGCGGGGGGACAACGTGTCGCAACAGGAGCTTCTCGATCGGTTGAACGATCTCGGCTACGCGCAGCGCACGCAGGTCGAGAACCCCGGCGAGTTCGCGGTCAACGGCCCGCTCGTCAGCGTAGTGCCGCGCGCCGGTACGCACACGGGCAAAACCCTGATCGTCAGCTTTCAACGCGCCGCGCAACCCCGGCGCGTTGGACGGGCGCCGGCGGCGGTGACGATCAGCAATCGGATCGAGTCGTTGTCGGTCGGCAAGCAGGCCGTGCCGCGAGTGACGATGGACGCGCCGATGTTGACGGCGTTGATTCCGGCGCGGGTGAAGCGAAGGCAAGTACCGATGTCGGCGATGCCATCGCGGATGGTGCAGGCGGTGATCGCCATCGAAGACCGGCGCTACTATTCGCACCCCGGCATCGACCCAATTCGAATGGTCGGCGCGCTCTTCACGAACGTCTTCGGCAACCGCCCCTACCTCGAAGGCGCGAGCACGATTACGCAGCAGCTCGCGAGAAATTTTTTTCTGACGGAGGAAATGGCGGTCGAACAGCAGAACCGCCAGCGGTCGGTTCGCCGGAAGCTGCTCGAGCAGTTCATGGCGGTCATCCTCGACCTGAGGGCCACCAAGGATGAAGTGCTCGAGTTGTACTTGAACGACGTCTACCTCGGCAACCGCGGGTCGTTCTCGATTCATGGCGTCGCCGAGGCCGCGCGTCTCTACTTCGGCAAGGACGTCAACAACCTCTCGCTTGGCGAGGCGGCCACGATTGCCGGAATCATCCAGTCGCCAGGCACGCTCTCTCCGTTCAACTCACCAGACCGCGCGCGTGAGCGCCGCAACGTCGTGCTCAGGGCGATGGCCGACGCGGGCTTCGTGTCGCCAGACGCCGCCGAGCGCGCCGTCAAGGAGCCGCTTGCGCCCGTTGCGCGTGCGCTCGATGCCGAGGCGCCCTACTTCGTCGACTTCGTCGGCCATACGCTCGCCGAGCAGTACCCAGCCGTCACACAGACTACCGAGGCCGTCGACGTGTACACCACGCTCGACCTGCATCTTCAGCGCCTCGCCCAGGATGCCGTGAGCAGCGGCATCGCGAAAGTCGACCAGCTCCTGTCTAGACGCCGCCGCGGGCGCGTCCCGCAGGCGGCGCTCATCGCCGTCGATCCGCGCACGGGCGATATCCTCGCGATGGTCGGCGGGCGCTCGTACAACCAATCTCAGTTCAACCGGGCCGTCAGCGCGAACCGTCAGCCGGGTTCGGTCTTCAAGCCGTTCGTGTTCCTTGCCGCATTCGAGCGGGCTGCAGCCGACGGCACGGCGCTGTCGCCGGCCACGCTCGTGAACGACGAGCCGACGACGTTCGATGCCAACGGAACGCCGTGGACGCCGGCGAACTACGAGAATGAGTATGACGGCGAGATCACCCTCCGCCGCGCCCTTGCGATGTCGCGCAATGCCGCGACGGTCAAAGTGGCTGAAGCCGCCGGGTACGACCGTGTCGCCGATCTCTGGCGGCGTATTGGCGCCGGCACAACGCCACGCGCGTTTCCATCCATCGCACTCGGGGTATTCGAAGCGACGCCACTCGACATCGCGTCGGCGTATACGATCTTCGGCAACTCGGGTCAGAAGCGCGCGTTGCGTCCACTCCTTCGGATTCAGCGCGGAACGTCAGAGATCGTGGCGAAGGACTCGGCCGTCACGCGTGTCGCGCGCGCCGATACCACCTACCTCGTCACGAACATGATGCGGAGCGTGCTCAGCGAAGGCACCGGCGCCGCCGTGCGCGCATCCGGGTTCCACCTCGACGCCGCCGGAAAAACCGGCACGACGAACGATCTTCGAGACGCATGGTTCGTAGGTCTCACGCCGGAATTGCTGACGGTGGTCTGGGTCGGGCTCGACGACAATCAGGCGCTTGGCCTCAGCGGCGCGCAGGCGGCCCTCCCCATCTGGCTAGCGTTCATGCAGCGGGCGCTGGCTGGCCGCAGCGATCACCCGTTCGACGTGCCCGACAGCATCCGCTTCGTCGATATCGACCGCGACACCGGCGCGACGGCCATTTCCGGCTGCCTGCGGGTGTTCAGCGAGTCGTTTCTGAGCGGATCGGAACCGAATCAGTTATGTGAGATACACCGGTTCTAGGTTCTGGGGGTTCTGGTGCTGGGGTGCCGGTTCTGGGTTCGAGGTTCTGGGTTCGAACCCCAAACCTGGAACCCCGAACTCGCACCTCAGAACCCAGCACCCAGAACAGGGAACCTGGTTCCGCAGGCGCTATAATCCCCTTACATGTCCCAGGAAGTTTTCGAAGCGCTGACAGAGGCGCTCGAGCGCGGCGAGGACGCGGCGCTCGTGACGATCGTCTCGGCCAACGGCTCGACGCCGCAGCGAGTCGGCGCCAAGATGCTCGTCTTCCCCGACGGCCGCATGGTCGGCACGATTGGCGGCGGGTGCTACGAAAACGACGCCTTCTGGAAGGCCAAGGACGCGATTCAGTCGCGGAAGCCGTCGCTCGTGAAATACGACCTCAACGACGACTTCGCACAGGAGAACGGCCTGGTCTGCGGCGGGCAGATGCAGGTCTATATCGAGCCGCTCGAGGCTACGCCACGCTTGTACGTCATCGGCGCCGGTCATGTCGGATACCACCTCGCGCGCCTCGCCCATACGACAGGCTTCCGCACGCACGTGCTCGACGACCGCGAGAAGTTTGCGAACACCGAACGCTTTCCCGATGCCGCAGAAGTGATCGTCGACACCATTCCCGAGTGGCTGCATCGGGCCGATCTCTCACCGAACGCGTACGTCGTCATCGTGACGCGCGGGCATACGCACGATCTCGACGCGCTGCGCTCGCTCGCGGCGCGCGACCTGCGGTATCTCGGATTGATCGGCAGCAAGGCGAAGGTGAAGCGCATCTACGACGCGTTGCTCGCCGAAGGCATGCCTCCGGAATGTCTGCAGCGCGTCAACGCGCCGGTCGGCCTCGACATCGGCGCGGTCAGTCCCGAAGAGATCGCCGTCGCCATCATGGCCGAGCTCATCGCGGTGCGCCGAGGGAAGATCCAGGATCCCAAGCTGGCCGCGGTCTCCATGCGCTGGGATCGCGTGTATAATCGCCCTTAGCACTCTAGCCCGCGGACTGCTAAACATGTCCCAGCTTTCGCCCAGAGCGGCGCAGATTCTCGCCGCGCTCGTTGCTGAATATATCGATACCGGCGAGCCTGTCGGTTCGGCCCGGTTGATGCACGTGGCCGGGCTGGGTGTGTCGTCGGCGACCATCCGGAACACGCTGGCCGAGCTCGAGGACCTGGGATACCTGCAGCAGCCCCACACATCTGCCGGCCGCATCCCGACCGATCGCGGTTACCGTTTCTATGTCGATCAGCTCCTGGCCGCTCCCCGCTCCGTCCGCAACGGAGCCGCCGCCGAAGCGCAGCTTCGTCGTGACGCGGGCAGTCCGGCCCTGGCCGAGGACGTGCTGGCCGCGGTCTCGCAGGTGTTGTCGCGCGCCTCACGGCTCGTCGCATTCGCCCTGCCGATGACCTCTGACGGCATTCTCAAAGAAATCGAGTTCGTTCCGCTCAGCTCCACGAAAGTGCTCGTCGTGGTGGTCACTGACGGAGGCCAGGTCTCGCGGAAAGCGGTCGACGTCGGCGAAGACATCGATCCGCAGGACCTCCGGCAGGCGTCGAATTACCTGAACACCGAATTTGCCGGCATGCCGCTCGAACACATCCGTCTCGCGGTGCTGGAGCGGCTGCGCCACGAGCGCACGCTCTGCGATGCGCTGCGTGCGCGCGCGCTGAAGCTCGCGCAGACGGGTCTGCAGGAGCTGCCGAAGAAATCGCGGCTCTTCGTGGACGGCGCGTCCTCGTTGCTCGACGAGGCCAGCGAAGACAGCGGCATCACGATCGGGACGCTGAGCGCGCTGCTGCGCATGGTCGAAGAGAAAGAGCGGCTCGTGAAGCTGCTCAACGAGTACATGGACGGCCCCGGTCTGACGATCGTCATCGGCCAGGAGCACCGCACCCCCGATCTCCGCGCATTCAGCATCATCGCGTCGACCTATGCCGACGGCACGCGCCGCGGCACGGTCGGCGTCATCGGTCCGATGCGCATGCACTATTCCAGAACCATCGCCGTTGTCGACGGCGTTGCATTAGCCGTGTCGCGGGTCCTCCGCGACAGCATGTAATCCCGGTAAGAGCCATGGCCGATCAATCACGACGCACCAAGTCTGCAGAAGCCTCTGACGTGGAACGGATGGACGACGAAGGCGCAACGGCGCAGGCAACCGACGCCACGCCGGCGCTGGCGGACGAGATTCTCGAGCTGCGCAAGGAGCGCGACGGCCTGCACGACCGCCTGCTCCGCCAGGCCGCAGAGTTCGATAACTATCGCAAGCGTGTCGATCGCGAACGCAAAGACCTGATGCAGATGGCGGCCATCGATTTCGTGCAGGAGCTGCTGCCCGTGATCGATGATTTCGAGCGCGCGCTTCAGGCCGACGCGCCCGGCGCCGAGTCGTATCGCCAGGGGCTCGAGATTATCCATCGGGCGTTGCTGGACATGCTGCGCAAGCGCGGGGTCACGCCTGTGGACGCCGTCGGTACTCAGTTCGATCCGCAGGTGCATCAGGCGGTCTCCTACGAAGACGCGCCGGATCGCCGCGATGGCGAGGTCATCGAACAGTTCACGCGCGGCTACCGCCTCGGCGACAAGCTGGTACGCCCCGCGATGGTGAAGGTAGCAAAAGCGTGAGCAAACGGGACTACTACGAGATCCTCGGCGTGCCGAAAGACGCCGGCGATCAACAGATCAAAAGCGCGTACCGCAAGCTCGCCCTTCAACACCATCCCGATCGCAACCAGGGCAACAAGGAGGCTGAGGAGAGATTCAAGGAGGCCGCCGAGGCCTATGCGATTCTCTCCGATGGCGACAAGCGCGCGCGCTACGACCGGTTCGGCCACGCGGGTGTGTCGTCGCAGGCCGGAGGCGGCTTCGATCCGTCGACGTTCACCGGCTTCGAAGATGTGTTCGGCGGCATCTTCGGAGACTTCTTCGGCGGCGGCCGGCGTGGCGGCCCGGAGCGCGGAAGCGATCTGCGCTACGACCTCGAGATCACATTCGAAGAATCCGCCAAAGGCGTCGAGACGACGGTCGACATCCCCCGCCTCGAGACGTGCGAGACGTGTCACGGCACCGGTGCGGCGCCCGGCACAAGCCCGACGACATGTACGCAATGTCAGGGCCGTGGGCAGCAACGATTCCAGCAGGGATTCTTTACCGTCGCGCGGACGTGCTCCCGCTGCCAGGGCACGGGCCGCACCGTCGCGAAACCGTGCGCTACGTGCAAAGGTCAAGGACGCACGACCAAGGAGCGGAAGCTCACCGTCAAGATTCCGGCGGGCATCGCCGACGGCCAGCGGCTCCGCATCAGCGGCGAGGGTGAGGGAGGCGCGCAGAACGGACCGTCGGGCGATCTCTACGTGTTCATCGAAGTCACGCCGCATGCGTTCTTCCGCCGCGAGGGCAACAATCTCGCGTGCGAGATTCCGCTGAATTTCACGACGCTGGCGCTTGGGGGCAGCATCGACGTGCCGACCCTCGACGGAGCTGAGTCGTTCAAGGTGCCGGAAGGCACGCAATCGGGCAGCGTCTTCCGGCTCCGGGGCAAGGGCATGCCTGATGTGTCCGGCAGAGGCCGCGGCGATCTGTTCTTTACCGTGCAGGCGGTGACGCCGAAGAAGCTCAACAAGGAACAGCGGGCCGCGCTCGAGCAGCTCGGCAGGACTCTTCCGAAGGAAAAGTTCGAGCCGGTGGCGCGAAACCCCGAGGAAGAAGAGAAGAATCTCTTCGAGAAGGTCAAAGATATTTTTGGGTAAGGCCTGGCCCGCGCTCGACATTCACGTGCCGAGCTGCGACCCGCAACTCGCGGAGCTCGTGCTCGCAGAGCTCGACGACTTTCAACCCACAGCGATTCAGGAGCCCGACGACACTTCCCGGCTCCGCGCGTTCTTCACCTCCACAGCATCCCGCGACGCGGCGGCGCGCGCGCTCGCGGCCTCTTTCGGCACCCATGTGTTCGTTGAAATCATCAGCATCGAGGACGAGGATTGGGCCGCGCGATCCCAGGCGCAGTTGCAGCCAGTCACGATCGGGCGGATCGTCGTTGCCCCACCCTGGAGCCTACCAGGCCTAGTGGGGTCAGGCCCTGGTACACTCGGTACAGTACCGGGGTCTGACCCCCGTACTGTACGGGGGTCAGACCCCATTGTCGTCGTGATTCAGCCGTCGATGGGGTTTGGCACGGGCCACCATGCCACGACGCGGCTGATGCTGAGGGCCGTCCAGCAGCTGCCGATCGCCAATCAGAACGTGCTCGACGTCGGCTGCGGGTCTGGCGTCCTGGCGATTGCGGCGATCAAGCTTGGGGCGCGATCGGCGGTGGGCATCGACGTCGATCCGGATGCACTCGCGAATGCGAGGGAGAACGCAGCGCTGAACGAGGTCGGCGATCACGTGCGATTCGAAGAATCGGACTTTCGCACGATGTCCCTGCGCGCCGACGTGGTCATGGCCAACCTGACCGGCGCACTCCTCGAGCGCTCTGCCGCGACGCTCGGCGATCTCGTCACGCCCGCCGGACACCTGATCGTCAGCGGCTTTATGCAGACCGAGGCAGACGCAGTCACGTCTGCGTTGAACAGAGTCGCCGACCTGGACTCGATCGCGCAGGAAGAAGAGTGGATGTGCGCGACCTACAGATCCTGCCAGACATAGCGCAGTACTGAGATCACAGACGCCCCGGCTGCATCGGCGCGCAACACTCGCCCGCCGAATGACAACAGCGTCACACCGGCCGCCGCCGCGTCTGCCAATTCCTGCGAATCCCAGCCGCCTTCCGGCCCTATCAGCACGACGGCATCCGAGGGACGCTGCCCTTCGAGAGTCGAAACGTCAGCCACATGCGCGTGCGCACCGGGTTCGACGAACATCAATCTGTTTCGGCCCCTCGTCGACTCGAGCAACGTGGTGAACTCCTGGGTCTCGTGAACAGGAGGCACAACGGCGCGGCCACATTGCTTGACCGAGGCGATGACCGTCCGCTCCCATCGATCGTGGCGGCCGCCCTTCGCCACGGCCTTCATCGGCACATCGGTCCGCCTGCTCACAAACGGCTGCACGGCCGTCACACCCAGCATGACGGCGTCGCGGATGACGCGGTCCATCTTGTCGCTCTTGAGCAGCGCCTGCGCCAGCGTCACGGCGACGCGCGGTTCGGAAGCTGACGCGCGAGGCTCCACGACCTGAACATGCACCCGGCGCGGCGCAATCGACGCGACACGAGCGAGCGCCTCATGTCCTTTCCCGTCAAAGATCGCGATCGAATCGCCCTCGCCCAGCCGCAGCACGCGCGTGAGGTGCTGCCCTTCGTCTTCGGGCAGCTCGACGAGCCCCCCGTCAGCCAATGCGGGCGCATAGAAGCGGTGCACGTTGTGGATTGTACCGGCGGCGGGCCCGAAGGCTACAAGCTGGCCCAAGGGCCAGCACCACGTACAGTACGGGGGTCAGACCCCAACCGGACAGGCAGGAGGGACGCGACGTGACGCGTGACGCAAGTACGTAGTGCCGACCTTCAGGTCGGCCTCGAGCTTCAGCTCGACCTAGCCTGTATACTGCGTCCAGTGTTTTTCCGTGGTCAGGCCGTCGGAAAGTACAAAATCCTGTCGCCTCTCGGCAGCGGCGGATTCGGCACCGTTTACCTCGCCGAAGACACCTGGATCGACAAGAAAGTCGCCATCAAGGTGCCCCATAAGCAGAACGTCGACTTCGGCGATCTGCTTCGAGAGCCGCGGCTGCTCGCGTCTCTGAACCATCCGAACATCGTTTCGATCCTGACGGCGGAGAAGCAGTCCAACATTTTCTTCATCGTCATGGAGTACGTGGCGGGCGACACGCTCGAGACCGTCATCTCGCGCGACGGGCGCATCGATCTTGCGCGTACGCTCGACTACACGTGCCAAATCTGCAACGCGATCGACCACGCTCACCAGAACGGCGTCATTCACCGGGATCTCCGGCCGGGCAACGTCCTGGTATCCGAGGGCGGGCTCTTGAAGGTCGCCGACTTCGGCACGTCGCGCTTCATCGAGCTCGCGGCGCACGGCACAACGGTGATCGGCAGCCCGCCGTACATGGCGCCTGAGCAGTTCCACGGCAAGACCGTGTTTGCCTCGGACATCTACTCGCTCGGCGTGACGATGTACCAGATGTTGACCGGAGTGCTGCCGTACAACACGCCGGCGCCGGCCGACCTCGAGAAGCTGATGAAGGGAGAGCTCGTCTCCCCGCCCCGTACCCGGAACCCGAAAATTCCGGCGAGGCTCAACGACATCGTCATGAAGGCCGTGGCGCCCGACGTTAAGGCGCGCTATCAGAGCGCCGCCGAGCTATTGAGCGACGTGCTCTCGGTACGCGGCCGGAAGCGGACGACGCGCGTCGTCACGCGCCTCACGCCGCCGGCGCTTCCCGCTACGCCGTCACCCTCAGAAGAAATGCAGAGCATTCACACACGCCTGCGCGCGCGCGAAACGCCGCAGCCGCGCTTCTGCTGGCACTGCCGCAAGCCGCTCCACGCCCGATCTGCGCGATGCCCGTTTTGTGGCGAAGCGCAGAAATGCTAAGCTTTTTGTAGGGAGTTCACAGATCATGGCTTTTTCGGGCACGGGCAAGATCTGGATGAACGGGAAGCTGGTGGAGTGGAAGGACGCCAACATCCACATCGCTTCTCACGTCATCCATTACGGCAGCGGCGTTTTCGAAGGGGCGCGCGTGTACGACACGCCGAAAGGCTCCGCGATTCTTCGACTCGACGCGCACATGGCGCGCCTCGCCGCCTCCGCCAAGATCTACCGCATGGAGTGCCCGTACACGCAGGAGCAGCTCGAGAAGGCCGTCATGGACACAGTCCAGGCGAACGGCTTCAAGGCCTGCTATATCCGTCCGCTGATGTATCGCGGCTACGCCGCGCTTGGCGTCAACCCGCTCCCCTGCCCGGTCGACGTGGCCATCATGGTGTGGGAATGGGGTGCCTACCTCGGCGCCGATGCCCTCGAAAAGGGCGTCGACGTGTGCGTCAGCTCGTGGAACCGGATGGCGCCCAACACATTTCCCTCGCTCTCGAAGACGAGCGGCAACTACGCCAATGCCGCGCTCATCCGCATGGAGGCCGAGGCCAACGGCTACAGCGAAGGCATCGCGCTCGACACGTTCGGGTACGTCAGCGAAGGCAGTGGCGAGAACATCTTCATCGTGCGCAACGGCGTTCTGCACACACCGCCGCTGAGTGCGTCGATTCTGCCCGGCATCACGCGCGACATGGCGATTCAGATTGCGGAGGATCTCGGCTATCGCGTGTCGCAGGAGAACATCCCGCGCGAAATGCTCTATATCGCGGACGAGGTGTTTTTCGTCGGAACCGCGGTGGAGCTGACTCCCGTCCGGTCTGTGGACAAGATCACGGTCGGCAGCGGCCGCCGCGGCCCGGTAACCGAGGCGATTCAACGCCGATTCCTCGACATCATCCACGGTAAGGCACCAGACACGCACGGATGGCTGACATACGTGCCGGAGATGGTTGCCTCCGGGGTAAAAACCCGCTAAACCGACGACCCCGAAAAGCCGATAAGGGCAGAGAGCGCAGGGCGCTCCCCTTTGCCCTTTCCTTTTCTATGAACATAGACGATCTCCTCCGTGCCGCCGTCTCGAAAGGCGCGTCCGACCTTCATATCAAGGTCGGTGCCTACCCGATGGCCCGCGTGGCCGGCGTACTGGTCCCCGTCAGCGAAGAAAAACGGCTGATGACCGAAGACACGCTGGCGATGGGGGCGCAGATGATGTCCTCCGAGCAGCGCGACAAGTTCGCGAAATCGCAGGAGGTTGATCTCGCGTACGGCGTCCCGGGCCTCGGCCGTTTCCGCGTCAACGTCTACCAGCAGCGCGGCACCATGGGCATGGTGCTCCGCGTCATCCCGACCAGGACGCTGACAGTCGACGACTTGCTGCTGCCGCCGGTGCTTCGCAAGATCGCCGACGAAGAGCGCGGCCTCGTGCTGGTGACCGGCACCACCGGCAGCGGCAAGAGCACGACCCTCGCGGCGATGATCGACCACGTGAACAAGTCGCGCTGCGCGCACATCATGACGATCGAGGACCCCATCGAGTTCCTCCATCGCGACAGCCGGTCGATCGTGAACCAGCGCGAGGTGTCGGTGGACACGCGATCGTTCGCGCACGCCCTTCGCAGCGCCCTGCGGCAGGACCCCGATGTCATCCTCGTCGGCGAAATGCGCGACTTCGAGACGATCGAGACGGCGCTGCTCGCCGCCGAAACAGGCCATCTGGTGTTCTCGACGCTGCACACCCTGGATTCGACCGAGACCATCAACCGCATCATCGCGGTGTATCCGCCGCACCAGCAGAAGCAGGTGCGGCTGCAGCTCGCCGCGGTGCTCAAGGCCGTCATCTCGCAGCGCCTGATACCTCGCGCCGACGTGCCGGGCCGCGTGCCGGCGGTCGAAGTGCTGATGGCCACCGCATTCATCCGCGATTGCATCGTCGACAAGGAAAAGACGCACCTCATCAACAGCGCCATCGCGCAGGGCACGTCGCAATACGGCATGCAGACGTTCGACCAGTCGATCTTCGGGCTGTTTCAGCAGGGCTTCATCACGCTGGACGAAGCGCTGCGGTGGGCATCGAACGTCGACGAGTTCAAGCTGAAGGTGCAGGGCATCTCGACCACGTCAGACACCGCCCGCGACGAGATGGCGCGGGCCGTGACGGGCGGCGGCGGCTCCGAAATTCCCGGTCTCACCAGGTTCGGCGGATAAGATCAGTGCGGTGAAAACACCGCGCCCGCCCGAGGACCCCGACTCGTCAAAAGCCGCATACTTTCGCGCGCTCCGCTGGCTGACCGCGCGCGAGCTGTCGGAAGCGCAAGTGCGCTCACGCCTCGCTGAAAAAGGCTACACCGAGATCGCCATCACGCCGGCCCTCGAGCGCCTGATTCGGGATCGCGCCGTCGACGACAGGCGCGCGGCCACCGCCGTCGCGCGTACCGAGGTTCGCGTACGCCGGCACGGCCCGCACCGCGTGATGGGCAAGCTCATCGCCATGCACATCGACCGCGAGCTGGCAAAGGAAGTGGTGCGAGAGCTCTTCGGCGAAGAAGACGAGAACGCCCTGATCGAACGAACCCTCGAGACCCGTCTGCGCGGCAATCCCGAACGCCTGAAAGACCCGCGCGAGCGCAGGAGGATCCTCGCCTACCTCGTCCGTCAGGGATTCTCGGCCTCGGCGGCATCGACCGCGATCAGAAATAAATCAAAACGGTAGCCGCGTCAGCGTCCGGAAGCGCCGGTTCCGCAAACAAAGAAGCTCGGCGTGGCAAAACACGTCGCCGGCATTTGTTGTTCAATACCATCGCGCTCGGACCAAGTCTGGTCCTCGCGGAGGTGGCCGGCTCTCGTGTTTTGTCCTCTGACGCCCTCACGCCGACTTCGATTGTTTGCTTCACCGGCGCTTCCGGCCGCTGACGCACTCTAGTAGGGCGCGACTTGGTCACGCAAGTCGGTAGCGTCCGGCTTCAGCCGGACCGTCATTCCGGCAGACTGCATTTCCTCGCGTCTTCGCGAACGTGGTCTAAAATGGTGCCTATACACATGACCTGGAGAGAGATTCGCGCGTCTTTTCTTGAGTACTTCGAGCGGAACGGCCATCGCGTCGTCACCAGCTCGTCGCTGGTGCCGCACGACGACCCGTCGCTGCTCTTCACCAACGCCGGGATGAACCAGTTCAAGGACGTGTTCCTCGGCAAAGAGCGGCGCGAGTACACCCGTGCGGCGACGAGCCAGAAATGCATGCGCGTCAGCGGAAAGCACAACGACCTCGAGAACGTCGGGCCGTCGCCCAGCCACCACACGTTCTTCCAGATGCTCGGCAACTTCTCGTTCGGCGACTACTTCAAGAGCGACGCGATCAGGTATGCGTGGGAACTGCTCACCGGCGAGTGGCAGATTCCCAAAGACAGGCTGTTCGTCACGGTGTTCAAAGGCGAAGGCGCGATTCCCAGGGACGTCGACGCGCGGGAGATCTGGCTGAAATACGTGTCCGACGATCATCTGTCCGAGCTGGGATCGGACGACAACTTCTGGCAGATGGGCGAGACCGGCCCGTGCGGCCGCTGCTCGGAAATCTATTACTTCCGCGGCAACCATCTTCCCTGCCCCGAGCCGGTGTGCCGCGGCGTCGAATGCAGCTGCAGCCGCTACATCGAAATCTGGAACAACGTGTTCATGGAGTTCGACCGGCAGGCCGACGGCTCGCTCAAGCCGCTGCCCGCGCCATCGATCGACACGGGCATGGGGCTCGAACGCATCACTGCCGTCCTCCAGGGGCACGAGTCGAATTACGACACCGATCTGTTCCATCCGATCCTCGACGAAATAGGAGCGCTGTCAGGGAAGCGATACGGCCGTTCGATGAGCAGTGACGACGTTTCGATGCGGGTCGTGGCCGATCACTCGAGATCGGCGGCGTTTCTCATCGCGGATGGCGTGATGCCCTCGAACGAGTTTCGCGGCTACGTGCTCCGCAAGATCATGCGTCGCGCCATGCGCCACGGTATGCGGCTCGGCATCACCGAGACGTTTCTGCCGAAGCTCGTCGACGTCATCGCGCGTGAAATGGGCGACGCCTATCCCGAGCTCCGCGCGAATCGCGACACCGTCGTCAGCGTGGTCCGCAACGAGGAGGAGCGATTCAGCGCCGTCCTTGCGGGAGGGCTCCCGCGGCTCGAGGACGCCATCGATCGCGCCGCGGCATCGCCCGAGCACCGACTGTCCGGAGACGAAGCGTTCAAGCTGTACGACACCTTTGGTTTGCCGCTCGACTTCATCGAAGATCTCGCGGGCGAGCGCCAGGTCGTCGTCGACCGCGCGGCGTTTGAACACGCGATGGAAGGCCAGCGCGAAAAGGCGCGAGCGAAGAGCGCGTTCGAGGGCAAGAAGGGGCAGGAGTTCGTCTTCGAATCAGATCAATCGCAGCAGGGCTTGAACAATGCCGGGGATCGTTTCGAGGGCTACACAACGACCACCGTCAAGGGCACTCCGGTGATCGCCTTGTTCGATAAGCAGCGCCGACAGGTCAAAGAGCTCACGGATGGAGCCGAAGGCTACGCGGCCCTGGGGCGGACTCCGTTTTATGTCGAGTCGGGCGGCCAGGTGTCAGACGTCGGCTCGCTGCACGCGGATGCGTCAGGGGCATCGGCGCACGTCGACGGCATGTCCCGGATTGCCGCGGGAATGCCTCGCTTGCACCGCATCCATCTGACGAACGGCACGCTGCGCGAGCGCGACATCATCACCGCCGACGTCGATGAGGCGACTCGCGACGCCACGCGCAGGAACCACACGGCGACCCATCTATTGCACGCCGCACTGCGCAAAGTGCTGGGCTCGCACGTGAAACAGGCGGGCTCGCTCGTCGCACCCGATCGCCTGCGATTCGACTTCGTGCACTCGTCGCCGGTGACGCGCGAGCAGATCGTCGAAATCGAGCAGATCGTCAACGAGCAGGTGTACCGCAATGCACCCGTCGTCACCGAGGAGCGCTCGACGCAGGAGGCCATGGCATCCGGCGCGATGGCGCTGTTCGGGGAGAAATACGGCGACCGCGTCCGCGTGGTGTCGATTCCAGGCTTCAGCATGGAGCTGTGCGGCGGAACCCACTGCCGCGCGACGGGCGACATCGGGTTCTTCACGATTCTGTCCGAGAGTGGTGTGGCTGCGGGCGTGCGGCGCATCGAAGCCGTCACCGGGGCTGATGCCGTCCGCCACCATCAGTCGACGCGTGCCGCGCTCGATGAGCTGCTCGGTGCCCTCGGAACGACCGCGGAACGCGGGCGCGCGGCCGTGGAGCACCTGCATACGGAAAACAAACGGCTGGCACGTGACATCAGCAAGCTGAAGGTCGAAGGCGCACGCAGCCAGGAAGGCGCTGCCGCGGCAGTCGAGGAAGCGCAATTCGCGCGCGGAAAATTCGTGGCACATGCCGCGAGCGGCCTCGGAAAGGACGAGCTGCGCCAGCTCGCCGACGCGCACCGCGCCCGCATCAAAACCGGCATCGTGGTCATCGGCTCTGTCGATGACGGGCGGGTGTCGCTCGTGGTAGCGGTCACCAAAGACCTCGTCCCGAAAGTCCACGCTGGCAACGTGGTGAAAGAGCTGGCCCCCATTGTCGGAGGCCGGGGCGGCGGCAGGCCCGACTTCGCGGAAGCAGGCGGGAACCTGACCGGCGAGGTACCTCGGGCGCTTGCCCAAGCCAGGACGCTGGCTCAAACGGCCCTGGACTAAAGTCCCTTCACACTTCTGCCGATACCGGATAACAGGTCGGGTTTCGTCTACGGCCTCTAGCGGCTGTATACTGGCTCGCCCCCTGTAAGTTATTGACCTTGAATAACATAATTGTAATCACTGCGGCGGCGCTGTGCGTCGTGGCTGGCTTCCCCCGGGCCGCGGCCGCGCAGATCTACTCGTGGCGCGACCAGAGCGGCGTCCTGACACTCTCAGACCGCCCCCAGAACGCCGCGGCGCGCGCCATCACGGTGCCTGTCAGTCCTTCGCTGACCGCCCGGTCGAGCCCGCATTTCGAGCCCCTTATTCGTCAGCATGCGAGCCAGCAAGGTATTCGTCCCGATCTGGTCCGAGCCGTCATTCAGGTGGAATCGGCCTTCAACCCCCGCGCCGTCTCCCCCAAAGGCGCCATGGGGCTGATGCAGCTGATGCCCGCGACAGCGAAGCAGTTCGGCGTCATCGACCCGTTCAACCCGGCGGAAAACATCCGTGCCGGTGTGTCGTACCTGCGCCAACTGATGGATCGCTACGACCACGACGAGCAGCTCGCGCTGGCGGCCTACAACGCTGGTCCTGGCGCGGTCGACAAGTACGGTTCGCAAGTGCCGCCCTACAAGGAAACCCAGGCCTACGTCCTGAAAATCAACGGTATTCAGGGCAGCGTTCGCAACGGCCCGGGCGCGCGCATCTACAGGGTCACCGAAATCGTGGACGGCCGTCCGGTCGTGAAATACACCAACACCAAGCCCACCAGCGGCGACTTCGTCGAAGTCCGCCGATAGTGCTAAAATAGCCGTTTGCCATCGTCCGCCGCAGGCGGACCCTACGTATTGAGAGGATAAGTTTTGGCTACACACGCTTCCGCGCTGAAGGCGCACCGGCAGAGCCTGGTGCATCGCGAGCGCAACCGCCGGTACCGTTCGCAGCTTCGCAGCACGCTCAAGCAGATTCGCCTGGTCATCGACAAGGACAAGGCCGCCGCAAAGAAAGAGCTGAGCGAGGCGATTTCGCTGATCGACAAGATGGCGGGCAAGGGAATCATCCACCGCAACACGGCGAGCCGGTACAAGTCACGGCTTAGCGCCCGGTACGCGAAAACGGCATAGGGTTCCGGTTCAAGGTTCCGGTTCCGCGTTCCAGTTCCACGTTCCGGTTCCAGTTCCGCGTTCGTTCGATGGAACCGGGACCAGGAACCTGGTCATCGACTACACAATTCCACGACCAGCCGTTCGAGGAGGGCTCTTGGATCTCCCGCGGATGTTTTGATGGCGAGATCCGTCCTGAAGACGGCTTCGACCGCGGAGCTCACCTTCGGCGCCGGCACCTTCGTTCGAACGAACCAGGCGAGCTGGCCAAGAATCATGTAGGGCACGGCGCCGTTGTCCATCATCAGCGCGAGCTCGCGCAGCGCGTCTCCGGCCGATCCTCGCTCGATGGCGCGTGTCACGCCCCAGTCGTCCTGCGATGTGGCGGGCGCCACAATCTCCTTCACATCGGCTTCCGTAATCGCCCCGTTTCCTGCCGCGTACAGGACAAGGCGCTCCACGTCTGCGCGCAGCCTCACGACGTCGGGGCCGACCCGATCGGCGACCAGCCGCGCGGCGCGGGCGTCGATCGTCAGGCCTTCTTTCGCCGCCCGATCCTTGACCCACTTCGCGGCTTCAACAGCGTCGGCGGGACCGGAGCATTCGACGACGACGGCTTTCGCGATCAACTGCCTGGTCAGCGAGCGGCGCTTGTCGACACCCGCGGCGACCAGCACGAGGCAGCACGTGTCGACCGGCGCCTTGACGTACGACTCGAGCGTCTCCAGATCTCGCTCGGTGGTATCGCTGTCTTTTTTCGGATTCAGGAGGCGCTCGGCGTGCAGCAGCAGCACGACACGCCGGGGCACCATCATCGGCAGTGTCAGTGCGGCGTCAACGACCTGCGCGCCTGTCGTTTCGCCTCCGTAGAGCCGATCGACGTTGAACGCGCGCAGATCCGTTTCGACGAGCTCGAGAAACTCTCCCGCCAGCGCAATCTTCGCCGCTTCGTCCGCGCCCAGCAGCAGGTAGATCGGCGCTACCTTGCCGGCGGCGATCTGCTTGCGGACGTCAGCTTGTGAGGCGGCGCCCAATCAGAATGCTTCCAGGATGGCGCTCACGACCGAGCGCGAAAACTCGCTGCTGACGCGTTCGAGCGCGTTCGACTCCTGCGTAAAGAACGACGACGGGTCGACGAACCCGGAGGGGTCGTTGGTAAGCGTGCTGGTCGCGTCGTATTCCTCGCGAATCGTGATGGATGGATTGCTCCACAGGACCGTGTCCTTCTGGACATCGCGGAGCTGGATGTTGGCCGTCACCGTAATCGTGTAACGCGACGCCTGCTGCTCGGCGGAGAAGTTCGTCGGCACGACCATGACGTTCGTGACCACACCCACCAGAACGGCATCGGCCCCCGTTGCCTCCGGAACGATCTTGTAGTTGCCGCGGCCGATGAATTCGGTCCGCACCTTGTCGGTTACGAGCTGGCCGATCTGAAACAACGGGGTGTAGTTCTCGAACGACGGAATGCCGATCGTCCGGATGTAGGCCGGCAGGAAATTCCCGCGTCCGGCCAGCGCATACCCGCATCCGTTCGACGCAAGCGCCGCCGCTACGATCCACGCCGCCAGCGCCGGCTTACGCCGCAACCACATTGATCAGTTTCCCTTTCACCACGACGACCGATTTGATGGTCTTGCCCTCGACGTGCGGCCGCACGGCCGGATCGGCGAGCGCACGCTCGCGCAACTCCCCTTCCGGCGTATCAGCCGCGACCGTCAGGCGACTGCGGAGCTTGCCGTTCACCTGCACCGGGACCACGATCTCGTCAGCTCTGGCGACGTTCTCGTCAAAAGACGGCCACGACGCCCGAGCAATCCCGCCCTCGTGGCCGGTCATCTCCCACAGCTCTTCTGCAGTGTGGGGCGCGAAGGGAGAGATCATGATGACCAGCGCGTCGATCGCTTCGCGCATCGCGCTCGCCGATCCGCCGCGCGCCGCTCCAGCCTTCTGCACGGCGTCGCTGAACGCGTACATCTCGTTCACGAGCTCCATCAAGGCGGAGATAGCCGTATTCAGGTGAATGCGCTGCTCCACATCGACAGTGACCCGGCTGATGGTCTCGTGCGTCTTGCGGCGGAGCTTCCGTTCGGCCGCATCGAAGCCCGCCCCATCAGCGTTCGCGATTGGTGCTGCGTTCCGCGCGCGCTCGGCCCACTGATCCACCACCCGCCAGACACGCGCCAGGAAGCGCCAACTCCCTTCCAGGCCGGAATCACTCCACTCGACTTCCTTTTCGGGCGGGGCGACGAACATGACATACAGACGCAGCGCATCTGCCCCGACCTGCTGCAGCATCTCGTCAGGATCGACGACGTTCCCCTTCGATTTCGACATGACGGCGCCTTCTTTCAGCACCATGCCCTGCGTCAGCAGGTGCTTGAAGGGCTCGCCGTGCTCGACCATGCCGAGGTCGCGGAACACCCGCGCGAAAAACCGCGAATAAATCAGGTGCAGAATGGCGTGCTCGACGCCGCCGCTGTAGAAGTCGACGGGCATCCAGTATTTCGCTTTCGCCGAATCGAACGGCAGCGCGTCATTCTTCGGGTCGCAGAATCGATAGAAATACCACGACGAATCGACGAACGTATCCATCGTGTCGGTCTCGCGCCGTGCGCGGCCGCCGCATTTCGGGCACGACACATTCACGAATTCGGGCACCTGCGCCAGCGGCGAGTCGCCGCGGCCGCTGAAATTCGTGACCTTGGGCAGTTCGACGGGCAGCTGTTCGTACGGGACCGGCACAATCCCGCACGCGTCGCAGTACACCATCGGGATCGGCGTGCCCCAGTACCGCTGCCGCGAGATCCCCCAATCCTTCAGACGGAACTGTACTGTCCGTTTGCCGATGCCCTGCTTCTCGACCCACTCCCCCATCCTGGCGAGCGCAGCCTCAGAGGTCAGGCCGGTAAACTCACCTGAATCGACGAGGCGGCCGTAATCTTCGAAGGCCCGATCGATCGTCTTCGGCGTGTGGCCGAGCTCGGGATCGGGATGCACGACGACTTTAATCGGCAGGCGGTACTTCGTCGCAAATTCGAAATCGCGCTGATCGTGCGCCGGCACGGCCATCACCGCGCCGGTGCCGTAGTCGCCCAGCACGAAATTCGCGATCCAGATCGGAATTCGCTCCTCCGTAAACGGATTCCGCGCGTAGCGGCCCGTGAAGAAGCCTTCCTTTTCAATCTCACCCGTCAACCGGGCCGTGCGATCCTGCGTGCGAAACGACGTCGCCTTCTTTCGGAACGCCTCCGGATCTTCGGAGAGCATCGCGAACTTCTCGACCATCTCGTGCTCGGGCGCCAGGAACACGCACGTGGCGCCGAAAATCGTGTCGACCCTCGTCGTAAACACCTCGATCGTGTCCGACACGGCCTCGGATTCCGCTCCAGCAAGCACCGGGAACTTGATGCGCGTGCCCTGCGATCTCCCGATCCAGTTCCTCTGCATCGTCAGCACTTTTTCGGGCCACTGGCTGCCCAGCTGCTCGATGCCTGTCAGCAGGTCGTCCGCATAGTGCGTGATCTTGAAAAACCACTGCTCGAGATCGCGTGTCGTGACCGGCGTGCCGCAGCGCCAGCAGCCGCCGTCGACCACCTGCTCGTTGGCGAGCACGGTCTGATCCTTCTCGCACCAGTTCACCGAGGAGCGGCGGCGATACGCGAGGCCGCGCTCGTACATCTTGATGAACAGCCACTGGTTCCACTTGTAGTACGTGGGCTCGCAGGTCGCGAACTCGCGATCCCAGGCATAACTGATCCCGAGACGCTGCAGCTGCCCTTTCATGTGCGCGATGTTGGCGAGCGTGGAGGTCTCCGGGTGGATGCCGCTTTTGATCGCCGCGTTCTCGGCAGGCAGACCGAATGCGTCCCAGCCGAACGGATGCAGCACGTTGTAGCCGCGCAGCCGTTTCGTGCGCGCCATGACGTCGCCGATGATGTAGTTGCGCACGTGCCCGACGTGCGCGTGGCCCGAGGGGTACGCAAACATCTCGAGGCAGTAGTACTTCGGACGAGCCGGATCTTCAGCGGCCTCGAACGCGCGCGCGCTCGTCCATCGTTCCTGCCACTTCTTGTCGAGTGCCTGCGGTTTGTAGTCAGCCATATACGACGGATCGGTCCGCCTGAAGGCGGACCCTTCGGTAGTGTCCAGCTTCAGCCGGACCGTCCCGTCATTATAGCTTCCAATATTTGCTGTGCGCCGAGCGCGCCTGCGCGATGGCCATGCGGGAGCGCTGTGTGGCGGGACGAGGAGCGTCTGATGGCGGCTGGACCGGGGCGCCGTCCAGTACGGCGATCGTCGATTCGAGGCACGCCTTCAGCGCAGCCAGATCGTAGCCGCCTTCGGTGACCGCAACGAGTCGACCGTGACAATGCCTGTCCGCGGCATCGCACAGCGACTTGGTCAGCACCGCATATCCCGGGGTCGACAGGCGCATTCTCGCAAGAGGGTCCTGTTCGTGCGCGTCGAAGCCGGCCGAGATCAACAGGAGCTCCGGGCGGAACTGATCGATGACCGGAATGACGAGAGACTTGAACACTTCATCGTAATCGCCATCCGTTGATCCTGCTTCGAGCGGCACGTTCAGCGTGAAACCTGCGCCCTTGCCGCGCCCAACATCGTCGGCGGCTCCGGTGCCTGGATAGAAGGGGTACTGATGGGTCGAGACATAGAGGACCCGCGGGTCCTCGTAGAAGATCCACTGCGTGCCGTTGCCGTGATGGACGTCGTAGTCCATGACGGCGACCCGCTCCATGCCGAGCGTCAACGCGTGCGCGGCAGCGGCCGCCACGCTGTTGTAGAGGCAGAAGCCCATCGCGCGATCGCGCTCAGCGTGATGCCCGGGAGGGCGCACAAGCGCCATGATGCGGGTCGCACGCTCCTGGACGATGGCGTCCACAGCGCCGATTGCGGCGCCCGCCGCGAGCAACGCCACATCGCGCGATTCGGGCGACGTGTACGTGTCCGGATCGAGCGATACGGCGCGTCCCGCGGTCGCGTCAATCGCCTTCAAGTACGCGTCGCTGTGCACCTGCTGTAACTCGGCGCGCGTCGCCGGCCGCGGCGGCTGGACGATGCGGCCCCGCTGCTTCCATGCGGCGGCGACGCTGTGCATTACCTCGGCCCGTTCGACACGCTCCGGGTGTCCTGGCGGAGGCCGGTGATCCGCAAACTTGTCGCTGTGGATGAGAGTCAGTGCCATGGTGTGGGAATCGAGGCCAGTCGCATTATTAGTCCCTCGGATGGATAACGTTCCACGTCTACTGGAGCATCGCGGCGGCTCGTCTCTCCAATGCGAACAGCGACTGCTCCACCTCGACGCGCTTCGCGTCGAGCGTCGCTTCGTCCGCGTCGCGCGGCACTTCTATTGGCGCACCGACCGTCAATGCCACCGTCGAGAACGGCCGCGGAATCTGCGTGCGATCCCAGCTCTTCAAAGTCCAGTAGCTCGACGCCTCCATGTGAAACGGCACGACCGGATTGCCTGTCACTTTTGCCAGCCAAATGGCACCGGGCTGCGCCTGTCTGGCAGGACCGCGCGGGCCGTCAACGGCAAAACCCGATGGCCGCCCTCGATCCATTTCGCGCTTCAACTGCAGCAGCGCGCGCTGACCTCCCCGGGTCGTCGATCCTCGGGACGTGCGAAATCCGAATTGCTCGATGATGCGGGCGATCCACTCGCCGTCAAAATTCTCGCTGATCATCACGACGATACCGCGCCGGCGGAAGTAGTAGGTCGCGGTCAGCACGCGACCATGCCAGAAGGCCATGATGGGCCTCGGGCCGTCGCCTTCGAATCGCAGGTGCTCGAGTCCCTCGACCTTCCAGGTCAACGAGCTGCCAAGCACGCCGATCATCGGCACGCCAAGCGCGGATATTGCCGCCAGCTGAGCGCGCTTCACGCGCGATTGCGACCAGTGCTCCACGTTTCGATCCGGCTACATGCCTTCATATCGAGGTCCGCCTCCACCCTCTGGAGGGACCCACGTGATCACCTGATACGGGTCCATAATGTCGCACGTCTTGCAGTGGACACAATTGGACGCGTTGATCTGCAGCCGGGGGCCGTCGGCGCCCGCAACGATCTCGTACACGTTGGCAGGACAGAATCGAATGCAGGGATGGCCGAACTCTTTGCCGCAAATCGTATGACACACCTCTGTGTGGACCAGCAGATGCGGCGGCTGATCTTCCTCGTGGCGCGTGCCGGAAAAATGCACGTTCGTCAGTTTATCGAACGTCAGCTGTCGATCGGGTTTGAGCTCGGGCATCGGGTGCCTGTGGCCCGGCTCATTGAGCATCCGCAGGTGTAGATGTCCTGCCGAGCTCGGGACAGCCTGCCGAATCCACCAGCCCCTGGTCAGCATCTGCAGCCCGGCGAACGCCAGGCCGCCGAACAACCCGTACTTGAACGCCTGATGCACGTGCCGCACAGGTTTCAGCTCGGCGCCCACCCAGCTTTGGCGAATCTTCTCGTCGAAGGCCAACAGCCTGGCTTCGGATGTGTCCCCTTCGCGAACGGCGTCGAAGGCGGTTTCGGCGGCGAGCATTCCCGTTTTCATCGCCAGGTGAATGCCCTTGAGCCGCATGGAGTTCAGAAACCCAGCGGCATCGCCGACGACGATCGCGCCGGCGACTGCGCATTGAGGCAGCGTGAGCCATCCACCTTCGGGCAACGCCTTGGCGCCGTAGCGCACCATCTGGCCGCCGCGCAACAAGCCGCTGATGAGCGGATGCACCTTGAACTGCTGGAACGCGACGTGGGGATCGAACATCGGATCGTCGTAGTCGAGCCCGGTAACAAAGCCGACCGACATGCGCGTATCGGACATCGCGTAGATGAACCCGCCGCCGAACTCCGCTTGGTCCAGCGGGTATCCCAACGTGTGCATGACGGTCCCGCCCGGCAATCGGCCGGCCGGCACATCCCACAATTCCTTGATACCGATTGCAAATACCTGCGGTTGGCGGCCAACCGCGATGCGCGAGCGTTGAGTCAGTTGCTTGGTCAGATTGCCGCGGACGCCATCTGCCAGGATGGTCACTTTCGCGCGAATGTCCACTCCAGGCTCAAAGTTTGCTCGCTGGGCGCCGTGGCGTCCGATGCCCCGGTCGCCAGTCCTCACGCCGACAACCCGCGCTCCATCCATCAACAGCTCGCTGCCGGCAAAACCAGAGAACATGTCGACGCCCTCGGCTTCGACGAGATCCGACAGCCACTTGCCCAACTGCTGAAGCGAAATGATGTAGTTGCCGTGATTCTGCAGCGGCGGTGGTGTGAAGGGAAATTTGATCGCGCCGGACGTCGTGAGAAAGTAGATGCGATCGTCGCGCACTTTCGACGCGATGGGCGCGCCCTTCGACTCGAAATCAGGGATCAGCTCCCTAAGCGCGCGAGGATCCAGTACCGCTCCCGACAGGAGATGCGCGCCGGGCTCGGCGGCCTTCTCGAGCACCGCAACGCTCATGGTCGTCCCGGCCGCCTTTTGCAGCTGCGCCATCCGCAACGCGGCCGACAGCCCGGCGGGGCCTCCGCCCACAATCAGAACATCGACGTCGAGCGTCTCGCGATCGCTCATTTTTCAGCCTCAACACGGAGACACGGGGGCACGGAGAGATCTTTTCTCAAGAAAACCAACCTCAGTGTCTCCGCGCCTCCGTGTTGAGACATGCGAATCACGTTTTCTGTAGCTCGGCAATCATCGCCGGCACGATCTCGAACAAATCGCCGACGATGCCGTAGTCGGCGATTTCGAAGATCGGCGCGTCTGCGTCCTTGTTGATCGCCACGATCGTGCGTGCGCCTTTCATGCCGACGACGTGCTGGATAGCGCCGGAGATCCCCAGCGCAACGTAGAGCTTGGGCGCGACGGTCTGCCCGGAGCTGCCGACCTGGCGTTCCATCGGCAGCCATCCGCTGTCACAGATGGGCCGGGACGCGGCCAGTTGTGCGCCAAGCGCCGATGCGAGCTTCTCCGCCAGCGCGATGTGCTCCTGCGCCTTGATGCCGCGGCCGACGGCGACGATCCGTTCGGCCTGCGACAAATCAACGGCCTGCTTCGCCTCCTGGAACGGCTCTTCGGCTTTCTGCCGTATGGCTGCCGCATCGAGCGGCACATTCAGCGGCTTCACGGTGGCGGGTGTCGATCCGCGCTTCGCCGCGTCGGCGCGGTACGCGCCGATCTGCACACTGACAAGGTGTGGATGTGCCCCCTCCGCCGCAACCTCTGCGATGAGTTTGCCCTGATAGACAGGCCGCAGAAATCCCGGCCGCTCGCCGCGGGTCAACCCGATGCAGTCGGTGACCAGCGCGCGATCGAGGCGCGCCGCCAGCTTCGGGGCGAAGTCGCGCGTGCGGTAGGTATGCGGGAGAACGACGTGCGTGGGCTGAAGCTGTTCGATCGCGTGATGCAGCGCCTCCGTATAGCCATCAGCCGTGTACGATTCGAGCAAGACGGAGTCGACGACATGGACCGCGGCGAGCGCCGCCTGACCGAGCTCGGCAGCCGGATCGCCCGGGGCCGAGCCCAAAACGATCGCTTCAACCGGCTGATCGCCGGCCAGCTCCTGCGCGAAGGCCACGGCCTCCCACGATGCACGATGCAGCTTGCCGCGCTGCTGTTCGGCGACGACGAGGATCATCCGATCACCCGCGCCTGGTCTTTCAACCTGTGGACCAGATCTGCGGCCGCTTCGGACGGCGACCCGGAAATCAACTGCGTCTGTTTCGTCTTGCGTGGAACATCCAGGTTGACGACGCTCGAGTGGCCAGCGGGGAGCGAGGCCGGCGTCACCTTGCGAATCTCCTTTTTCTTGGCGGCCATGATTCCCTTCAGCGTGGCATATCGGAGCTGGTTGATCCCGCTCTGAATGGTGAGCAGCGCCGGCAGCGGCATCTCCACCCACTGAAACCACCCGCCTTCCAGCTCTCGCTTCACCCGCAAAAGGGGCACGGCCCCTTTCTCGGCGAGCTGCACGTCCATCACGATGGTCGCGTGAGGCACGCCCAGGCGCTCCGCGAGGATGACGCCGGTCTGCGCCGCACCCTGATCGTCGGACTGGAGGCCGGTGAGCACGAGATCGAATGTCTCCTCGCGTACGGCGTCGGCCAGGGCGCCCGCAATGACGAAGGAATCGGTGATGATCGACGACAGGCGGTCGTGCTCGACGTGAATGGCTCGGTCGGCGCCGCGCGCCAGCGCTTCCCTCAGCACCTGGCTTGCGCGTGCCGGCCCGGCGGTGCACACCACGACCTCGCCGCCGTGTTTTTCGCGGAGACGAAGCGCCTCCTCGAGCGCGTAGGCGTCGGGCTCATTCATCTCGAAAGACGCATCCTGCTCGCGCACGCCGCGCTTGCTGTCGTCGATGCGCGGCTGCCACTCGCGGGTGGGAACCTGCTTGATGCACACCGCTATGCGCATGGATACATTCTAGACGCAGCGGTTCACGGTGCTAAGTGCTGGGGGTTCTGGGTTATTCGTGCTTCTTGAACAGGAGTGCGGCGTTCGTTCCGCCGAAGCCGAACGAGTTGGAGAGTGCGTACTCCATCTTCACGGGGCGGCACTTCCCGGGTACGTAGTCGAGGTCGCAGTCCGGGTCGGGGTATTCGAGGTTGATCGTGGGGGGCGCCGTCTGGTGATACACCGCCAGCGCGGTGATGCCGGCCTCGAGACCGCCGGCTGCGCCGAGCAGGTGCCCGGTCATCGATTTCGTCGAGGAGATCGCCAGCTTGTAGGCATGCTCTCCGAAGAGGTTCTTGATCGCGAGCGTCTCGATGCGATCGTTGTGCGGCGTCGACGTGCCGTGGGCGTTGATGTACCCGACCTGCTGCGGTGCGATATGCGCCTTCCTGAGGGCCATCGCCATGACGCGCACCGCGCCACTGCCATCCTCGGTGGGCGCCGTGATGTGGTACGCATCGCCGGACATGCCGTAGCCGACGATTTCGGCGTAGATGCGCGCGCCGCGCGCGATGGCCGACTCGCGCTCTTCGAGGATGACCATGCCCGCGCCTTCGCCGATGATGAAGCCGTCGCGCTCCTTGTCGAACGGCCGGCTCGCCCTGTCCGGGTCATCGTTGCGCGTCGACATGGCGCGCATCGCGGCAAACCCGCCGACACTCATCGGCGTGATTGCCGCCTCCGATCCGCCGGAGATCATCGCATCGGCATCGCCGCGCCGGATGATCTCGAAGGATTCGCCGACCGCGTGCGCAGACGCCGAGCACGCGGTGCAGGTCGCCAGGTTCGGCCCTTTCGCGCCGAATCGGATCGACACCTGCCCTGCGGCGAGATTGATGATGGATGCGGGAATGAAGAACGGCGAGATCTTCCGCGGCCCTCCGGCCAGCAGCGCCTCGTGCTCGCGCTCGATGCTCGTGAACCCGCCGATGCCTGAGCCGACGAACACGCCGACGTTCGCCGCGTTCGCCGACGTAATCTCGAGCTTCGCGTCGTCCATGGCGAACTGCGAGGCCGCGATCGCGTATTGAATGAAGACGTCCATCTTCTTGACGTCTTTCTTCTCGACGAACTGCAGCGGATCGAATCCCTTGACCTCGCCGGCGATGCGGGCGGCAAACGCCGACGCGTCGAATCGCGTGATCTTCCCGATGCCGCCCTGGCCCGTCGTCAACGCGCGCCAGTTCACCTCGGTTCCGATACCCACCGGCGACACCAGCCCGATGCCGGTGACGACCACCCGTCTGTTGGTCACGATGCTTATTTTTTACCTTTGGCGTGCGAGTCGATGTACTCGATCGCTTCCTTGACGCGCGTGATCTTCTCGGCGTCCTCGTCGGGGATTTCGATTCCGAACTCTTCCTCGAATGCCATTACGAGCTCGACCGTGTCGAGCGAGTCGGCGCCCAGGTCGTCGACGAACGATGCGTCCGGCGTCACCTCTTCCTCGTCGACGCCGAGCTGCTCCACGATGATACTTTTCACTTTTTCAGCAACCGCCATTCAATCCTCCTACGTATACATGCCGCCGTTGACCGCTATAACCTGCCCCGTAATATACGCCGCTTCCTCCGAGGCAAGGAAGCAGACTGTGTTGGCCACATCTTCCGGCGTGCCGAGCCGTCCGAGCGGAATCTGCTGCGCCCACGTCTCTGACGTGCCCGACGCGAGGGCCCGGGTCATGTCGGTGTCGATCATGCCTGGAGCCACGACGTTGACGGTGATGCCGCGCGAGGCCACTTCACGCGCCAGGGCCTTCGCCATCCCGATGAGGCCCGCCTTCGACGCCGCGTAGTTCACCTGTCCGGCATTTCCCATCTGCCCCACGACGGAGCTGATGGTGATGATGCGGCCGCCGCGCTGCTTGATCATGGGCCGTAACACCGCTTGCGTGCAGCTGTAGGCCGCCGTCAGGTTGGTCGCAATCACCGCATCCCAATCGGCGCGCTTCATGCGCATCATCAACTGGTCGCGCGCGATCCCAGCGTTGTTGACCAGAATATCGATGCGGCCGTGCCTGGTAACCGTGCCGTTGACGATGGCGCCCACCGCGGCGTCATCGGTGACGTCGAGCGCCGCCGCTTCGGCCTTTCCGCCCAACAACACGATGTCGGCGACAGTCGCTTCTGCGTTCGACCCACGCGCGGCGGCCACCACCGTCGCGCCCTGCGCAGCGAGCGTCCGCGCAATCGCGGCTCCTATGCCGCGGGACGCGCCTGTCACGAGCGCGACTTTTCCGGAAAGATTTAGCATGTAGTGTCCGGCTTCAGCCGGACCCCTCTCGCTTCAGCCCGACCATCTCGATCATCGCGCGAACTGCGTCGAGATCTTCGGGCGCGCCAACCGACGCCACCTTCGCGTCGCGGTGAATCTTGCGAATCAGCGCGCTCAATACGGTCCCCGGACCCACCTCAACATACGTTGTGACGCCATCCGACGCAAGGCGGCGGATGCTCTCCTCCCAGCGCACGGCCGAAGACACCTGCCGGACGAGCGCCTCGACCGCCGCCGCGCGGTCGCGCTTCGGCGTGGCATCGACGTTGGCCACCACAGGAACCCGCGGATCGTGCGTCGACAGCGCGCGCAGCTCGGGCGCCAGGCGATCCTCCGCCGGCTTCATGAGCGCGCAGTGGAACGGCGCGCTGACGGCGAGCGGCACGACGCGTTTTGCGCCCAGCTCTTTCGCGCGCGCGCCCGCGCGATCGACGGCTGCCTTTGCGCCGGCAATCACGATTTGGCCGGCGCCGTTCATGTTCGCCGGAGACACTACCTCGCCGTGCGCCGCCTCGGCGCACGCCTGTGCGACGCCATCGGCATCGAGACCCAGAATCGCCGCCATCGCGCCAGTGCCGACAGGCACGGCTTCCTGCATGAACCGGCCACGCTTCCGTACCGTGCGCACCGCGTCGGCAAATGAAAACGTGCCCGCGGCGACGTTTGCGGAGTACTCGCCCAGGCTGTGACCCGCCACGAACGCGACCGCCGATGCCAGTCCCTCGGACTCGAGCGCGCGGTACGCCGCGATGCTCGCCGTGAGGATGGCAGGCTGCGTGTTCTCCGTCAGCGTCAGGGTCTCTTCGGGCCCCTCCCAAATCAGCCGGCTGAACGGCTCGCCGAGCGCTTCGTCCGCCTCTGCGAAGACGTCACGGGCAGCCGGGAATGCGTCGGCCAAGGCGCGGCCCATACCCACCTTCTGCGATCCCTGGCCTGGAAAGACGAATGCAATCATGAAACGGACGCGGTCGCGATTTCCTGCTCGACGCGATGCAGAAACCCGGCGGTCGAAAATCGGTGGGCCATCAGGATGGCATTGCGAATCGCCTTTGCAGATGAGCGGCCGTGGCAGACGAAGCAGACCCCGGCGACGCCAAGCAGCGGGGCTCCGCCATATTCAGAGTAGTCAAGGCGGCGGCGAAACCGCCGGAAGGCGCGCCGCGACAGGAGCGATCCGACCATTCCGGAAAACGTTCGCGACAATTCTTCTCCAAGCAGACGCTCGACAGTATCGACGAGCCCTTCGCTCGCCTTCAGTGCGATGTTGCCCGTAAAGCCGTCGCAGACGATCACGTCGGCGTTGCCCTTGTACACCTCGCGCGCCTCGACGTTGCCGATGAAGTTGAGCGAAGACCCTTTGAGCAGCCTGTGCGCCTCCCGAATCAACTCGTTCCCCTTGCTCTCTTCTTCGCCAATCGAAAGCAGCCCGATACGCGGCCGATCGACGCCGAGCGAAATCCTGGCGTAGACCGAGCCCATCGCGCCGAACTGCAGAAGGTGCGCCGCGCGGCACTCCACGTTGGCGCCGACGTCGAGCAGCACGCCGAGACGGTCGCCCGACGGGATGGTCGCCGCCAGCGCCGGACGATCGACGCCAGGCAGCATGCCGAACGCGCCGTGCGCGGACAGGACCGTGGCGCCCGTGTGGCCTGCGCTGACCAGCGCCGACGCCTCCCCGTTCGCCACGGCATCGGCGGCGACGCGAATCGACGCGCGCGGCTTTCGCCGCAGGGCCGCCGAGGGGGCCTCGGCCATGCCGATGACGTCGGGCGCGTCAAGAATGCGGATGCTGAACTGGGCCGCGTCCGAGTGTCTCGCAAGCTCGGCGCGAATGATGTCGGCCTGGCCGGCGAGCAGAAGCCCGAGATCGAGGTGACGCGCGGCAGCGAGTGCGCCGTCGATGATGCTGCGAGGGGCCTGATCGCCCCCCATCGCGTCTACGGCAATCCTGATCATGAATTGGGCTGCTGGCGTCGGACTCCGGACTCCCGTTCAGGCCAGAAGCCTGACGTCTGCAGCCTTGAGCCTCTCACGGGTTTTACGCCTCGTCGACTGCGCGCACCTGCCGGCCGCGATAGTACCCGCAGTGCGGGCACGCCCGGTGGGGCGGCTTGGGCTCGCGGCAGTTCGGGCAATCGCTCGACTGCGTGGCGACCAGCGTGTCGTGCGTGCGGCGCTTGGCGGTGCGTGACTTCGAATGGCGCCGTTTAGGATTGGGCATCTGTAAATCCTCTAAGTCAAAAGTAGAAAGTGAAAAGTAAAAAGTCTGCTACTCGGCACGCTTCAGCGCTTTTAGCGCAGCCAACCGCGGATCTTCCCAGATTGGACTGCAATCACACGCGCCGGTATTCCGATTCGTGCCGCACTGCGGGCACAGCCCCTTGCATGTCTCCGCGCACAGCGCCTTCATCGGCAGCGCCAACTGGACCTGCTCCATGATCAAGTGCGCCAGGTCGATCTGGTCGTCGTCGTAGAACGCCGTTGCCAGGTCGTCCTCTTCGACTTCGCGCTCGCCTTCGCCGACATTCTCCGTCCGCGGCACATACCGCAGGTCGAAATCCGACGCGACCGGAAGGGTGAACGGCTCGAGACACCGGCCGCACGCCAACTCGACTTCGCCCGTAAGATGGCCGGCCACGCGATACCGCCCGGGCTCCTGCCGGTCGACATCGAACGACAGCATCACCGGCGAGACCATGCGAAACAGCTCACCTTCGGTCGCCGGGAAGAGCGACGGCTCGTACCGGTGTTCGAAGTGCTCGTGCGCGTCTTGTAGCGACCGAAGGCTAAGGTGCATAACCCGTGCTCTGCCAGCCTTTTAGGCTCGGGCAGAACGCACCATTATAGTCCAAAGTCGACGATCTGTCGTCAACGGGCTATTGCCCGTCGACTTCGCCCACCGGACCAATCCATGGCTTGGGTATGAAGAGACTCTCGAAGAGCGACACCGCGTAGCGGTCCGTCATCCCGGCCAGAAAGTCCCTCGCAGCGGCATCGATGCCCTCCTCCTCGATTGTCCGCGGGTCGAGGAACTCAGCGGGACGCTCGCGGATTTTCTCCCAGAGGCCGCCGAGCACGCCCGACGCCTTTTTGAACTCAGCGGTCGCGGCGTCGTTCTCGTAAACCGCACCAAACAGGAAGGTGCGAAGCTCGAGCGTCGCTTCGAGCACGGGCGCAGTCATGCGGATTTCCGACAAGTCCCCGGAAAAGGTGGCCTCGACAACGTCTTTCACCATGCGGCCGATCCGTGCGGAAGAGGTTGCGCCCAGGAGCTCAATCGGTTTCTTCGGCAAGTCCTCTGCGCGGAGTATGCCTGCGCGCTGCGCGTCGTCGATGTCGTGGTTGACGTACGCCGTCAGGTCCGCGACGCGGACTATCTGCCCTTCGAGGGTCTTCGATCGCTGCGAGGGGGGCATGCCCACGGGAGAGCCGCCCTTGCCCTTCGAGTGATGCGCGATGCCGTCACGCACCTCCCACGTCAGGTTCAACCCGTGGCGATCGTTTTCGAGCACATCGACGATGCGAAGGCTTTGCTGGTAGTGGTTGAACCCGCCGGGAATGAGCTCGTCGAGCACCCGCTCGCCCGCGTGCCCGAACGGCGTGTGCCCGAGATCGTGGCCGAGCGCGATCGCCTCGGTGAGCTCCTCGTGCAGTTGCAGCACCTTCGCGATGGTCCGGGAGATCTGCGCGACCTCGAGCGTGTGCGTCAACCTGGTTCGATAGTGATCGCCGGTTGGGGCGAAGAACACTTGAGTCTTATGCTTCAGACGCCTGAACGCCTTCGAGTGCACGATGCGGTCGCGGTCGCGCTGAAACGACGGCCGCACGTCGTCTTCGGGCTCGTCCCGCAGGCGCCCGCGCGTATCGGCGCTCTTCGCTGCCTGTGGCGCAAGAATCTGACGCTCGCGCGCCTCGAGATGCTTTCGTATGCTTGCCATTACTCACTTCGCTCCATTGGTAGATTGGAAGATCGCCGGGAATCCTCACTCTTCAACATTCTGCCCATCCACCAATCTTCCAATCTATCACTGCAGATCATTCAAAAAACTCTCACCATGTTTCATTGCACCCACTCCGAAGTTGTCCGCAATGGTCTGGCCCAAGTCTGCAAACGTCGTGCGCGTCCCGAGCCTGACGCCGGCTTTCACGGCTGGTCCAGTGACAAGCAGCGGCACGTGCTCGCGCGAGTGATCGGTGCTCGGCGTGGTCGGATCGTTGCCGTGATCCGCGGTGATGACCAGCACATCGTCGCGGCGCAGCCGCGGCAGCAGATCCTTCAGGCGCGAGTCGAACCGCTCGAGGTTCGCCGCGTACCCCGCGACGTCGTTTCGATGTCCGTACTGCGTGTCGAAGTCGACGAGGTTCGTAAAAATCAGCCCGGCCGGAGTCGATGCCATCTCCGACACCACCGTATCGACACCCTCATCGTCGCTCTTCGTGTGGATGGCGCGGGTGACTCCCCGTCCCGCGAACAGGTCGTCGATTTTGCCAATCGCGACGACGGGAACATTCGCGGCCTTCAGACGATCGAGCGCGGTCTCCGAGGTCGGCACCATCGCGAAGTCCCTGCGATTGGACGTCCGGGTGAAGTGTCCCGGCTCGCCAACGAACGGGCGCGCGATGACACGTCCGAGACCGTAACCGCCAACGACCAGGTCGAATGCGATGTTGTTGATCCGGTACTGCTCGTTCAGCGGGATGACGTCCTCGTGAGCGGCGATCTGAAACACGCTGTCGGCCGATGTATAGACAATCGGTTTGCCCGTGCGCATGTGCTCGGCGCCCAGATCGTCGATGATTTTCGTCCCCGAGGCGGCATAGTTGCCGAGAGTGCCACGCCCGATGCGGTGCTCGAACGCCTCGATGATTTCCTTCGGGAACCCATCCGGAAAAACGGGAAACGGCCGGTCGAGCACAATGCCCATCATTTCCCAGTGGCCGGTGACCGAGTCCTTCCCCATCGACGCTTCAGCCATGCGGCCGATCGCCCCTGCGGGCGTGTCAGCGCTGACGAACCCGCCGATATCGACGATGCGATCGAGTCCAAGGCGGCGGAGTACCGGGACGCGAAGCCCGACCTGCCGCGCGATGTTGCCGAGCGTGTTGCTGCCTTCATCGCCGTACGTAGCAGCGTCCGACAGAGCGCCTGCGCCGACACTGTCGAGCACGATGACGATAATTCGGGTAAACACAGGGAGCACAGATCTAAGAAAACAGGAGAGTAGGAGACCAGGAGAGTTCTCTTTGTATCAAAGATCTCCTGATCTCCTATTCTCCTGTTCAATCGTTTGGAGCAGGGCCTCGACCGCGGTGAGCATCTCGTGGCTCTCGCCCGAACCCGGAAGCCACACTAGGTTAGGCTCTTTGCGAAACCAGATCAACTGGCGGCGAGCGTAGTGGCGGTTCTCGCGCGTGATGAGCTCGCGCGTCGCGGCCTCATCTCTCATTCCGTGCAGATGCTCGAGTGCCTGCCGGTAGACGAGGCCGCCGAACGGCCTCGCGGTTTCAGGGACGCCGCGCGCCAGCAACCCGCGCACCTCGTTCATCAGTCCATGTTCGAACTGCGTATCGACCCGCTTTGCCACCCGTTCGGAGATCAGCGTCATGGGCGGCGCCAGCGCAACTGCGGCTGTCTGGTAGCCGGCGAGCGGAGATACCGTGGCGGCGAAGTGAGCGGTCAACGGCGTCCCCGTGAGGAAAAACACTTCCAGCGCGCGAATCATGCGCTTGCGATCGCGCGGCTGAATCCTGTCGGCAGACGCCGGGTCGACACGCGCGAGCATGCGGTGAAGGAACTCGCCGCCGCGCCGTTGCGCAATCTGTTCGAGGCGGCTGCGCATCTCGGCGTCGGCGCCTGGCCCTGGAAAGAGGCCCCGAACCAGAGCGCGATAGTACAGCCCGGTGCCACCCACGATGATCGGCCACCGCCCGCGATCGTAAATCTGTTCGATGACGGCGACCGTGTCGCGAACGTAGCGCGCGGCGGTGTATTCGTCCGTTGGCTCGACGACATCGATGAGGTGGTGAGGAATGCCGCGCCGCTCGGCGGGCGGAACTTTGTCCGTGCCGATATCGAAGCCGCGATAGACCGCCGTCGAATCGCAGCTGATGATTTCGCCGCCGCGCCGGAGCGCGAGCTCGATGCCCAGCGCGCTTTTGCCTGTCGCCGTGGGACCCAGAATGGCGAGAATCGGCGGCCGCAGAGTCGTGTCCCTAGGTCCTGAAGATGACGAAGCCGATGAACAACCCTAGCAGAATCAGCAGGCCGAGCTGTTGCGGACGCGTCGGGAGCGGCATGACCTCACCTGAAGTCGTCAGGATCTTCGTTGTAGAGGAACGTCACCGTGAAGAACGCCGTGTCCGACGGATATTCGGCGGGCAGAGGCTGTGTGGGATTCGAGCTCATCAGCGCGTTCACCGCGGCCAGGTTGAATGACTCGATGTTCGACGGCTGCTTCACTTCGATATCAGTGATGGCGCCGTTGCGATGGATGTTGAAGGTGATGACGACGTGCCCCTTCATGATCATCGCCGCCTGCGGCACGAACCAGTTGCGCTTCACCTGCGCGACGAACCGGCGGAGCCAGGGGCCGAAATCGACACCCTTGCTGTCGAATTGGATCAGTCCCTGCGAGTCGCCGCTTCCCGTGGGGTTGTCGAACGACTGCTGCTGCACGTAGCGCTGAAGGTTGCGCAGCGCGTTGCCGAGCGCGCCTTTCGTCCCCATGTCCCCCAGACGGAGGCCAGGCGCCGCATTCGGGCTCTCGGGCAGCCGCATCATCGACCGTGATGGATCATTGGCCGCCATTTGCCCTTCGGCTTCCGCTGTCGGTGAGCCTTGTGCGACCTGTGGCTCGGGCGCGTTGCCCCGGCTTGGCGGTGCGATATCCGCCATTTCGCGCTCGCGCGAATTGCCGCGGGTAAACGGCAGCGCGTTCTCGGGCTTCGGAGGCGGCGCGATCGTTGACTTGCGGCGGTCCTGATCGGAGGCCTCGACGTCACGGCGCGGTTGGGGCTTGGAAATGTCGACGGGCGGCTGCATGAACACAAAGCGCGGAGTCTGGCGCGGCTCGCGACTGACAGCCGCGACCGGCTGCGGCTTCATTGACTCCGGCAAGAGATCCGGCAGCAGAAGAATGGCAATTAGCAGTAAAAGGTGGACGATTATCGAGATGAGGACGCCTTCGCGGACGGATAGTGCCCCCTCGACCCTTGGGGTATCCGGACGTAAATCCTCAAAGTCGATGTACATCAGGTACTTAGTCGATTATAACACCCGGGTGCTGGCTAGTCCTTCACAGCGACGAACATATAGACGACACCAAAGGTCAGAGGCACTGCACGCACGGTGCCAAACCCGGCGTCCCGAAGCAGTTGCGAAAACTGCTGCGGCGATGGAAATGCCTCCACCGATGCCGGCAGGTATGTATACGCGCTCGGATGCTTCGAGACAAGCCGGCCGATGAGCGGCAGTATGTTGCGGAAGTACCAAAGGTAGAAATTGCGAAGCGCCGCCGACTTCGGAAGTGAAAATTCCAGAATCACCAGCGTGCCGCCGGACCGCATCACTCGCGCAATTTCGCGGCACGCGGACGCGGGCTCCTCGACGTTGCGAATGCCAAATCCGATCGTCGCGGCATCCGCGGCGGCATCTCGAAGCGGGATACGCGTGGCATCGCCGCGAATCAGCGCAATGCCATGGCCGGCGATTTTCGTCTTTCCGATCTGCAGCATCGCGGCCGAGAAATCAATGCCCACGACACGCCGCGCGCGGCGCTGCCCCGTCATCGCCGCCAACGCCAGGTCTGCGGTGCCGGTGCAGAGATCGAGCACGGTCTCGCGTCCTGTCAATTGCAGCACCTCGACGGCCTGGCGCCGCCACCGGTTGTCGAGCCCCGCGCTGAGCAGATGGTTCAGGAAGTCGTATCGACCGGCAATGGCGTCGAACATGCCAGAGATGCGCGCCGCTTCCTTCGCTGGCGCATTCAGGGATTGGGGATTAGGGATTGGGGATTGGGGCGGCACGTGCTTAACGGCCGACATATACGGAAATGGCCGTGATCACGAAGTACAGAATGCCGACGTATCCGTTCAAATCGAAGGCGAGCTTCACGTTCGACAGGTCGTTTGCGCTGACGAGCGACTGTTCGTAGACAAGCAGTCCGGCGACGACCGCGACACCGAGGAGGTACACGGCGCCCAGACCTGACACCTGCCCAAGCAGCGTCAGGCATGCGATTGTCGCGATGTGCATGACGCGGGAGATCCAGAGTGAGCGCGCAATTCCGAATCGCACCGGAATCGAACGCAGGTGCTGGCGCCGATCGACGTCGAGGTCCTGACAGGCGTAGAGCACGTCGAACCCGCCGACCCACAGGCCAATGGCGAGACCGAGCAGCCACGGCTCCCATCCCGCGCCGCCGCCCGCGGCAAGCCAGCCACCGACGGGGGCGATCGCCATCGCGAGGCCGAGAAACAATTGCGTCGCCCACGTATAACGCTTGGCCAGCGAATACCAAAAAATCAGCACCAGTGCGACCGGCGACAACAACAGGCACAGCCGGCTCAACTGGCCGGCCGACGCCACGAACGCCGCCGACATGAAGACGACGAATGCTGTGGCTTCGGTGATAGACATCCGGCCGCTGGGAATTTCGCGGGACGAGGTGCGCGGGTTCGCCGCATCGAACCGCGCATCGACCAGACGGTTGAAGCCCATTGCCGCACTTCTCGCCGTCACCATACAGACCACAATCCAGATGATGTGGCGCCACGTCACCAGGTGTTGCCGCGAGGCAAGCAGCGCGCCGGTCAACGCGAACGGCAGCGCGAACACGGAGTGGCTGAAGCGCACGAACGACAGGTAGGTGCGCGCTTTCTCGATCATTCGCGGTCGAGATACATGCCGTGCCGGAAGATTTCCATCTGGCGATCGGGGTGAGCCGGCGCGTCGAACCCATGCCTGCTGTACAGGCCATGCGCGTCGCGCGTGACGAGCTGAAAGCGCCTGAGGCCCTGGAGATCCGGGTGCGCCATGACGGTCTCAATCAGCCACTTCCCGAGGCCCTGGCCCCGGTGCGTCTCGAGCACGTAGACGTCACAGAGATACGCAAACGTCGCGCGATCGGTCACAACCCTCGCAAGTCCAATCTGGTTGGTCGCGTCGAACAACCCGAAGCAGAGCGAATTGGCCACCGCTTTGGCGACGGTCTCCTTGGGAATTCCTTCAGCCCAGAACGATCGGCTCAGATAGGCATGCATCGCGTCGAGGTCGAGCTTTCGCGCGTCCGTGGTAATCGAGTACTGTCCCTTCGTATATTCCGCCACGTCTCGCTATACTCCAGTCGATCCGAAGCCGCCCTGTCCCCGCGACGTCCCGCTCAGCTCGCCGGTCTCCTCGACGCTGACGTTCAGATACGGCGCGATCACCATCTGCGCGATCTTCATACCGGGCTGCACGTCGAAGCGCGCCCGCCCGTGGTTGATCAATATCACACCCACTTCGCCCCGGTAGCCGTGGTCGATCGTGCCTGGCGTGTTCAGCACGGTTATGCCGTTCTTCAAGGCCAATCCGCTGCGCGGCCTCACCTGCGCTTCGGTATTTGGAGGCAGCTCGATCGAGATGCCGGTGCCGACCAGCTTGCTCTCGCCTGGCTCGAGCGACACGGCAACGGCGGCAAATAAATCGAGACCTGCATCTCCAGGATGCGCATAAGCCGGGAGTGTGGCCGCATCGGAGAGGCGTTTTACCAGTACCTTCATCATTCGTAGTCTGCCAATCTTTCAATCCACCGGCCCCAATGCGCGCGTCATTCGACGCGCGCCAGACGCCAGCAGGAATTGTGGTGCAACATCCCGATGTGTGGGTAGTACGTTTCGGCCTTCGGCGCCGCCAGGAGAATGAGGTTCGTTTTCAGGCCCGCAGCCAGATGCGTCCGGCGAATCAACTCCCGACCTATGCCCTGCCGCTGAAACGCCTCGTCGACCGCCAAATCAGACAGGTAGGTGCAGTAGTTGAAGTCCGTGATCGCCCTCGACACCCCCACCAGCAATCCGCTGCTATCGCGTGCGGTGACGATGACGTCGGCGTGTGCGAGCATTCCCGCGATCGTCCGCGCATCATCGACGGGCCGCCGCTCCGCCAGCGTAGAACGCCGAAGGACGTCGATAAACTCCGCCACCGCGAGATCCGGCTCCAATGCATATTCAGTCTTGACCATCGTCATAGTCTGTCAATCCACGTCATCGTTACGTCTTCCTGTCGCGGAGCGATTGAAAGTGACGTTCCCAGCGATCGCGAACCTCGCCTTCGGTGAGGCCAAGATCGTAGGCCGGCGAGTCAATCGCCTGGGCGCTCTGCACGCGGACCATCACAACGCCGCGAAACGCGCTCACATGCGATCCTCGCTGCTTATAAAACGCGATCGCCTGCTCGTACAAGTCTCCGGATTCGACAACGGCGGCCACGCCCTTGAAGCGATATCCCTTGCGCACGAACGGATCGACGACGTTCACTTCCACCGCGGCGTTCTGTCGAAGGTTCGCGATCGTGCCCGGAGATCGGATGTCCGCGAATACCAGGTGGTCGTCGTCCCACACGGCCGTGGTGCCCTTGGGCGACAAATTCGGCGTGCCGTCCGGGCACACCGTGGCGACGAAGCCAAGACGTTGCTCCTCGACGACCCGTTTCATGTCGGCAGTCAGGATCCCCACCCGTATTCTTCCAATCTTCCAATCTTCCAATCTACCAATCCACCAATCTACCAATCTACCGATGTGCGCCTCTTTAGAGGCGCACCAAAGGCCGCGTGAGGCACGTCGGTCCTCCACCGCCCTTGAGACTGATTTCGCGGCCATCGTAGATGTGCACCGCCGCACCGGCTTTCTCCAGCGCCGCCCGCGTTCTGGGATTGCCGTCCAACATGACGCACTCGCGCGGACCCAGCGCCAGCACATTCGTCGCCATCGTGTCGTACTCATCATCCGGGACGTCGATGAGCCGATACCCATGCTGCTGAAGCGTGTCCTTGAAGTCGCCAGGCAGCAATCGCGGGTAGACGACGGCCAAATCGCTGTCGATCGGGCTGACGAGCGACATCAGGTGCATGACATCGTGCGGACCCGGATCGTCCGGCAGCGGCACGACGATGAGCTCGTCGATGGAGCCGTTCAACAGGCTCTTCAACTGCCGTATGCCTTCGAGATTGGTACGAGTCCCCTGGCCGACCGCGACCGTTCTCTCATCGAGCCAGATGAGATCGCCGCCCTCGAGACGTCCGGGAGGTTCGACAGCGCCTCCGAGTGGCCAACCGCCGCGACCGAGCTCCTCTGCCTGGGCCTGGGGCTCCGAGATACGCGAGTGCTTGCCCATACTCGCCAGAATCATTCCGAGCGGGCTCTCGACAGTCGCATCCCGCGTGTAAATGGAGTCGAGGGTGGTCCCCTCGCTTTCAGGCAGGAACAGAATCTCACAGCCGCTGGCGACGATGATCTCGAGGAATCGCTCGTACTCGTCGATGGCGCGTGGCAGATCCGGCGGCGCCGAGAAGTTCAGTTGCCGCCATTGGGCTGCGATGGCCGCGTCGCTCATAAATGCATGGCGCGGGTGCTTCATCAGCACGGCGGCGAGCTGGCCGTGCTCCGACAACGGCAGTGTCATGAGGGAGCGATCCAGCTGATCTGTTCGGCCTCGATACCTGACAGCAGGTACTCTTCGACGCCTGGCACGTACCCGTCGAGCCTGACGGCGACGAGCGCATCGCGCTTGCCGGCGTCGATGGTGCCGAAATCGTCCTCGAAACCGAGCGCGCGGGCGCCGTTGATGGTGGCGCTTTCGAGCAGCACGCGCGGCGGAAGGGCAGGCGCGAGCCGCCTCATCTCTGCGAGCTCGGAGAACAGGTTCAAATCAGGCACGCTGGCGAGGCTGTCGGTGCCAACAGCAACGCGCACTCCGGATTCGAAGAAATCGTCGATCGGTGGAGTCCCGGCGCCGGTGCGAACGTTTCCTCGGGGACAGGTCACGAGCGTGGCGCCGGCCGCCGCGAGGCGCTGCAGCTCGGCCGGCCCGAACTGGACACCGTGCACCACCAGCACTCTGTCGTCGAGAAACCCCATCCGGTCGAGATACTCGACCGGGCCAGACCGCGGGGGCACCCACGATGCATCCCACTTCCCCATCCGCTCGAGGCCTGCACGGCACGGCCCAGACCCGTGCTCGAGAAACTCGATCTCCGCCGCAGACTCGCCGAGGTGTACCGTCGTTTTCGCCGACGGATCCCGTTGCAGGGCGTCGCGAATCAGACCGAAGAGCGCCGGCGATACGGAGTACGGCGCGTGCGGTGCGATGGTGTGACGCAGAAGACCCGGCACCGACTCGCCACTGACGCGTGCGGCCGCTTCCTGTATCAGAGCCGGTGCGTCTTCGCTACGAAAGCCGAGGAGCTCATGAAACACGATGCCGGCCAGCTCCTGCGCTTTCAGCGCTCGAGACGAGGCGAGCGTGTTCGACACGTCACCCACCAGTGCGGTGCCGAAGCCGCGAAGCTCGCGAACCGCGTCATCGATCGCCGATGCGACCTGCGCGCCATGGCCGGCCGCATCGTTTTTCAATTCGATGACGGTGCGTATCCACTCACCGAAGTCCTCGGTTTCTGGAATACGTCCCCGCATCCACGAGAGCTCCAGGTGGGTATGCGCGTTGACAAGCCCCGGCAGCACCGCGACGTCGCCGAGATCGACTTCATCCGCCGCGGTGAAGTCGCCGGGACGCGTGTGGCCGAAGGCGACGATGCGGCCGTGATCGGTGCGCAACCAGGCGTCGCGGATCGGCGGCTGCGAAATCGGCAGCAACCAGGCGACACGGTAATAGGGCATAGGGTGGAATGATGTGATGGGTGATGGCGCGATATCTCCTATCGCGTCAATCTCCTGTGTTTCCCCTCGCGGCTGCGGGCCGGATACGACCTGGCATCCGGCGCCTCGCCGGCGGAGCCGTCGGCGCGAGCGGTCGCGAGGCTCAGCATACGTGGCACCTCCCGCGTGCGGAACATCGGATCGCCAAGTACGTCGTAGTGCATGTTCCGCCGCTTGGCGACAAAGCCCGCGTCCTCGACGTTGCGGACGATCTCGATTTCGTCCATGCAGTACGCAGCCCCGGCCGCCCGGACGACGTTCTCTTCGATCATGACGCTGCCCATATCGTTGGCGCCGTAGGCGAGGCTCAACTGCCCCACCTTGCCGCCCTGCGTGACCCACGATGCCTGCAGGTTGTCGAAGTTATCCAGCACGATGCGCGCGAGAGCCAGCGTGCGCAGGTAGTCGATGCCGGTCGCTTCGGTGCCGCCCAGCTCCGTGTGCTCGGGCTGAAAGCTCCAGGTGATAAACGCCGTGAAACCGCCGGTTTCGTCCTGCAGCGCCCGCAGGCGCAGCATGTGCTCGATGCGTTCTTCCCGCGTCTCGACCGTGCCATACATCATCGTCGCGGTCGTTCTGAGTCCGCGCCGGTGGGCGTGACGCATCACGTCGAGCCACTCGTCTGCCGTGGCCTTGCCGTAGCAGTGCAGCAGCCGGCGAACGCGGTCGACGAGAATCTCGGCGCCGCCGCCTGGAATGCTGTCCAAGCCTGCGGCAATCAGGCGATCGATGACCTCCGGCACGTCGAGCTGGGACAACCGCGACAAGTGAATGACCTCTGGCGGCGACAGCGCGTGCAGCTTGAAATCGGGATACCGGGACTTGATCGCGCGGAACAGATCTTCGTACCACGTCAGCGGCAGATCGGGATTGTGACCGCCCTGCAGGAGAAGCTGAACGCCGCCTACTTCGATCGTCTCGTCGATCTTCCGGAAGATCTCGTCGAAGCCGAGTACATAGCCCTCGCTGGAGCCGACATCGCGGTAGAACGCGCAGAAGTTGCACTTCGCCACGCACACGTTCGTGTAGTTGACGTTCCGGTCGATGATGTAGGTGACTGTGCTGTCGGGGTGTTTGCGCTTGCGGATGTCATCGGCGAGCCTGCCCAGCACGTGCGTGGGCGCGTGCAGGTACAGCGCAAGCGCCTCGTCTGCGCTGACGCGATCACCGTCGCCGACCTTCCGGATGATGGTCTCGATATTCATGACGTAACGGTCCGGCTAAAGCCGGACACTGCAAAAACACGCACATCGCCGATCGTGTCCGCCTTCAGGCGGACCTAATAAAACCGAGGCGTGTCTGCCGATGCCACCGCACCCACCTCTGCCGCCAGTTGATAAAACTGACGCAATCCTGCGATTTCGGGCTCACCTAAAGCGTACTTCACATTCTCACGCAGGTAGAGCCCGGCGCGCGCCGCTCGTTCAGGATTGTCGGGATACAGGTCGTGCCCAATTGTATCGGTTGCCGCGAGGCCGCGGTCGCGGGCCTGTTGAAGCGCCAGCACATCGTCTGGTCCAACGGCATCGCGCCGTCCGGCCCAGAAGGCATAGACGAACGGGAGGCCCGTCATCCCTATCCACTCTTCGCCGAGATCGACTTTCTCGAGACCCAGGGCCTCGTGGTCGGCGAAGAGCGCGTTGTCTCCGATGACGAGCGCTGCATCGCAGGCACTCAGCATCCGATCGAAATCCGGAGGCATCTGTTTGAGTTGCGGTGCAATCGCGAACCAGCGTGCGCACAGCACGCGAAGGAGCGCGACCGACGTCCTCGAGCTGGTGTCGAGCGCGATCGAGCGGATGCGATCTGTCGGCACTTTGCTGAAAATCGCCACCGAGGCGACGGGCCCGTCCGATGCGATCGACACGCCTGGAACGATCCGGTAATCGTGTCCGGGATACTCGATCGAAGGAATCAAGCCGACATCGACCTCGTTCGCGTGCAGCAGCTCCGCGCATTTTGCGGGCACGTCGAACCGGAGATCGAATCGATCCGTTTCGCGCTCCAGCCCATGTACCAGCGGCCGCGTGTTGAGGTAACTGACTGCTCCGAGCCGAATGGGCATGCTATCCCCGCCGGACGAAACGGCCGTCTCGTTCGACGGGCTCGAAGCCGGCCGCGTGAATGCTCCTGCGGATCTCTTCCACAGGCGAACGGCGCCGGCCATGGGAATCGTCATCGACCGCGGCAACCGAGTCGATGTCGTCGGCGCCGAACGTCAGCGCAACCTGCGCGAGCTTCGGACCGTACAGGGTCCAGTCGACCTGAATCGTGTCGACGTTGTCTACGACCAGCCGCGCGAGGGCAATCCGCTTGACGTCTTCGTAGCCGGTCGTCGGCTCTGTGGCGTCGATGGTGCGGGCGAGCGGAGCGAACGCGCGAATCGTCTGCAATCGCGTTTGCAGGCTCGCAACCTCGCGGCAGACGGAAATCCATCCGCGCTCGGGCGTGTCGTTGACGGTCAAGCGCGACAATGACAGGTGGGCATCGGCGAGCGACTCGAGAGCCCGTTCGGGATCGGTGAGACGATCGATGGGGGCCTGGGCAACGGCCTCGAGACCAGCCTTCTTCAAGGCAGGGAGCACGACAGGCAGGCCCTCTGGCAGCTTGCCAAGCTCGAAGAGGCAGAACGCAGAAAGTGGCGTGCCGCCGGCAATGTCGCGCGCTCTTTCGACGAGGGCAATAGCAGCATCGAGCGTCGGCGGCGTTGAAAAAATTCGCACCTCGCCCGCGGAGTCGGCCGTCTTCGTAGTGCCGACCTTCAGGTCGGCTCTGTCGTCCTTTGTCGTAGTGCCGACCTTCAGGTCGGCTCTGTCGTCCTTTGTCGTAGTGCCGACCTTCAGGTCGGCTTTGTCGTCGACCTTCAGGTCGGCCACGCGCACGTAGGTCACGTCGTTGCCGTGCAGCCGGCGGCGGATGGTGGTGGCCAGCATTCCCAGCGTGATGATGTCGCGGCTGGACGCGAGCGCGTCGGCGTCCTCGTCAGACAGCCGCTCGCCTGCGTCGATCCTGGCCGTCAAGTCCTCGAGCGTTGCCACGACCCTATTTTCCTCTGGCAATCAACTTCAGCACTGCGTCCGCCTTGCTGCGTGCCGCGTCGGTCGTTGTGAGGCGCGTCGGCCACTCGCGCATGAAGCCTTCGCCCGGCCACTTCCGCGTGGCGTCAATGCCCATCTTGCTGCCGAACGCCGGCAGGTTCGAGGCGTTTTCCAAATCGTCCATCGGCCCGATCGTGAACTGAATATCTCGCTGCGGATCCACATGCGTGCCGGCAATCCACGCTGCCTCGCTGACGTTCTGCACGTCGACGTCCTTGTCAAAGACGATGATCGTCTTCGAGAACATGAGCTGGCCGAGGCCCCAGAACGCGTTCATGATTTTCCGCGCGTGACCGGGGTATCGCTTGTCGATCGACACCAGCACGATGTTGTGGAAGATGCCCTCCGGCGGAAAGTGCATGTCGACGATCTCCGGGATCGTCTTGCGAATCATCGGAAGGAAGATCCGCTCGCTGGCCTTGCCGAGGTACACATCTTCCTGCGGAGGAATGCCGACGACGGTCGTCAGATACGTCGGCTTTTTCCGCATGGTGATGCATGTGATATGGAACACAGGAAAATCCTCGGCAAGCGAGTAGAACCCGGTATGGTCACCGAACGGTCCCTCGCGCCGCCGCTCGCCGGGCTCGACATATCCTTCGAGCACGATGTGGGCGCTGGCCGGCACTTCGAGATCCACCGTCACGGCCTTGACGAGCTCGATGCGCCGGCGGCCCAGAAATCCCGCCAGGAGCAGCTCGTCGAGGCCCTCGGGCATGGGCGCCGTGGCGGCGTACGCGAGGATCGGTTCAGGGCTGAGCGCCACGGCCACCTCCAGCCGCTTGCCGAGCCGCTCGGCGACGCGATGATGCTGCGCGCCGCCCTTGTGCCTCTGCCAGTGCATGCCGGTCGTGCGACCATCGAAGACCTGCATGCGGTAGGTGCCGATGTTGCGCACGCCGGTTTCCGGATCCTTCGTGATGACCAGAGGCAGCGTGATGTATCGCCCCCCGTCTTCGGGCCAGGTCTTCAAGATCGGCAGCTCGTCGAGCGATCCGTCGCGCTTCACGATCTCCTGACACGCCGCGTCCTTGACGGTCTTCGGCATCAGATCGCGCAGCCGATCGAGCATCGGCAGCATTTTGAAGGCGTCGAGCATGCCGGACGGCATCTTCGGCGTCATCATCTCGTCGATGTCTTTCGCCACCGCGTCGAGTGACGGCGCGCCAAGCGCGAGGCACATCCGCTCTGTCGAGCCAAAGAGATTGGTGGCCACAGGCATGTCGAACCCGCTCGGCCGCTCGAACAGCAACGCCGGCCCCCCATCCGGCAATTTGCAGACGCGATCGGTGACGGCCGCAATCTCGAGGTCGGGGTTGACGCTCTCACGGACGCGCGACAGCAGGTTCTTGCGATCGAGGTCGGCGATGAAGTCGTTGATGTCGGAATGCATGTATCTGTTGATCTACTGATCTACTGATCTACGGAACCAGCGATCGACTATGGCGCGAGAGACCTGTTGATCTCCTGCGTCACGCGCTCGGCTAATTGAATCGCGCGCAGTCCGTCTGCGCCGGTCACGCCCGGATCGCGCTTGTCTCGCACCGCGGCGACGAAGTCAGCGAGCTCGCGCTTGAGCGGCTCTTCATTCGTGACGTCGAGCTTGCCGCCATCGATGGCCGGCATGCCGCCGTTGCCCTTGACCAGCCGCCAGCGTTCCACCTCTTGTGCCGCGTAATCCACCGAAAGATACGCATCGCGCTGGAAGACTCTGATCTTGCGCACGCGATCCTTGCTGATGCGGCTCGCCGTGATGTTCGCGATGCACCCGGACGCGAACTTCAGCCGCGCGTTCGCGATATCCGGTTTCTGCGTCAGCACCGCGACGCCCACCGCCTCGACTGCGACGATCTCGGAAGGCACGATGGACAGCACGACATCGAGGTCATGAATCATGAGATCGAAGACCACGTCGATGTCGAGGCTGCGATCGGGAAACGTACCCAGCCGATGCACTTCGATGAAACGCGGATGGTCCAGTAGCGGGCGCACGGCGGCGACGGCCGGGTTATAGCGTTCGGTGTGCCCGACGCCGAACACGGCTCCAGATGCGAGCGCCGCATCAATCATCGCCTGCGCCTCACGGGCATCCCGCGCGAGCGGCTTCTCCACCAGCACACCGATGCCGCGCTGCAGGAACGGCAGCGACACCGATAGATGCGCCTCGGTCGGCACGGCGACGGTAACGGCGTCGACATGCCCGAGCATTTCGGCTGCGCTCGAGAACCACGGCGCGTTCACCAGGCCGCCAATTTCCCGGGCACGCGACTCGTTGATGTCGACGATGCCGACGAGGTCGACGCCAGGCAGCGCCGCGAGAATCCTCGCGTGATGCTTGCCGAGGGCCCCCACGCCGATCACCGCGACACGTGTGTTCATCTCTTCTATGTCTTCACCGCAGGGACGCAGCGACGCAGAGTCTTTCCTTTAAGAACACTCCCTGCGTCTCGGCGTCTTTGCGGTGAGATCACGAGTGCCTCTCCCGCCCCACGATCGCGATACCCGCTTCGTCGGCGCTCTTGAGGAGCTCGTCGCGGTCAAACATCAGCGTCTGGCCCGCGTCGACAGAGAGCGCCGATGCGCCCGCGATGCGCATCGCCTGAATGGTGGCGAGACCGATGACCGGCACGTCGAAGCGCATGTCCTGCTTCGGCTTCGCCACCTTGATGATGCGGACGCCGGGGCCGGCCAGATCGCCGGCGCGCGCGATCACTTCGTCGGTGCCTTCCATCGCTTCGACCGCCACCACGGCGCGATACTTCACGGCAATCGTCTGCCCGATATCGAGGCCGGCGATGGTGTCCGCGCACTGATAGCCGAATGCGAAGTCCTTCTGGTCTTCTACCGACGGTTCACGCCGCGTCATCACGCCGGGCGCCGCCAGCATCGGTTTCAGCAGCGACGTGGAATCAATCAGCTCGATCCCCTCGTCTTTCAACACCGCCGCCACGGCGCCAATCAACCCGTCGGTATTGCGGAACGGCAGCTTCATGAGCACGGTAAGGAACTTCGCGTCCGGCACGATGCCGCCGGCAAAGATCTTCGTGTGCTTCACCTGGCCGGCCATGACGGCGTGGCTCGCGCCGGCGCTCTTCAACAGCGTGATGCAGCGGCCCAGCTCGCCTATCGATATCCAGTGGATCGCCGCGCTGGCTTTCGCGGCGGCGTCATTCAGATCGGCGAAGGCTTCTTCCTTGGTGGCGATGACGGTGACGTCGTGCCCCATGGCGCGCGCCGCTTCGAGCACCAGAAACGGAAATCGGCCGTTGCCGGCGATTAATCCGAGCCTCATAGGGAATTGGGACTGGGGATTGGGGATTGGTTCAGCACGCCGATCACGCCCGAACCCCCAATCCCCGATCCCCAACCCCGAGTGGTTCTATTCATCGGCGACCGCTTCCTCCGTTCGCCGCGTCGGCCGCCGCAGCAACGGACCGCGCTGTGAGCTGCGGATGAAGTCGATCAGGTACTGCACCTCCGGGCACGCCAGGGTCGTGTCCTGCTCGATCTTCCGCAGGGCGCGTGACGTGTTCAGCCGCGATGTCAGCAGGTACCGGTATGCGCGCTTCAACTTGCCGACGACCTCCGGAGTAAAGCCGCGCCGCATCAGGCCGAGCGTGTTCAGCCCGTAAATACGCGCGCGATTGCCGACCGTCTTGGCATACGGCAGCGCGTCCTTGGTGACGACCGAATAGCCGCCGATGAAGGCATGCCGCCCGATGCGGCAGAACTGATGCACGCCGGACCCGGCGCTGATGGTCGCAAAGTCGTCGACGAAGACGTGGCCGCCAAGCGTCGCGTTGTTGCCGAAAATCGTGTCGTCGCCGATGTGGCAGTCGTGCGCCACGTGCGCGTATGCCATGAAGACGTTCCGGTCGCCGATTCTCGTCCGGCCGCCGCCCCCTTTGGTGCCCCGGTGAATCGTCACGAACTCACGGAAGATGTTGCGACTGCCGATGGTAAGGTGGGTTTCCTCGCCTTTGAACTTGAGGTCCTGCGGGATGAGGCCGATCGACGCGAAAGGAAAGATCTCGGTCTCGTCGCCGATGACCGTATACCCGTCGACTACGGCCGACGCGCCAATGCGGCATCGGCGGCCCAGCCGCACGTGCTCGCCCACAACGGCGTTCGGGCCGACGATCGTCCCCGCCCCGATCTCTGCGCCTTTCATGACGACGGCGGTCGGGTGTATCTGGACGCCATCGGGCACAACAGCGAGCAACAAATCCATCTCGGCGACGATCTGATCGCCGACAAACGCCACGCCGCGCGCTTTCGCCATCGTCGTGCGCGCCTTCAATAGCGTCACTTCGAGCCGAAGCTGATCGCCAGGAACGACCTGGCGGCGGAACTTGGCGCCGTCGACGCCATGCAGATAGACGCGCGACATCGGCATCGGCCCTTCACGATCGAGGACCAGGGCCGCCGCCACCTGCGTCAGCGTCTCCAGCATCAGGACGCCCGGCATCAGTGGCACGCCGGGGAAGTGCCCCTGAAAAAAATCCTCGTTGATAGTGACGTTCTTGTGCGCGACCAGCCGCTTCCCCGGTTCATGCTCGTCGATGGCGTCGACCAGCACGGACGGGTGGCGATAACAGAGGCGATCGAGGAGTACGGAGACGTCCATGGACACGGTGGGACTAAGAATATCCGAAAGAGCGAAGGGCGAAAGGTCGAGAGCCAAAATTCAACGTTTGGCTCTCCACCCCGCTCCAGGCTCCTTACGCGCCGACGGCGCTCTTACGGTTTGACCGGAATGGCTGGCGCCGGCTTCTGCGTCGCGGGCGGCGTCGCGGCGGGCGGCACGGCCGGCGGCATAGTGGGCTTTGTAGTGGTCGATGGCGCAGGCGCCGCGGGCTTCGCGGTGGCCGGCGCGGGCGGCTTCGGCGCCGCGGCATACTTGCCCGAGTCGAACCGCTTGATCACTTCGCCGGTGATGTCGAGCGACGGATCGACATAGATGGCTCCGGCATCACCCGCGCTGAACAGCAGCCCAATCGCAAGTTCCTTGACGACGGAGTCGACGACAGGGCGCAGCTTCTCCTGGAATTCGGCCTGCAGGGACTGCTGCATCTCCTGCACTTCGGCATTCGCATCTTCCTGAAAACGGTCGATCTCTACCGTGAGGCGATCGATTTCCCTTTGTGTCTGCGCCCGTGCGGCTTCGTTCAATACCGCGCCACCCTGTTGCAACTTCTGCTGGTTGCCCTGCAGCTGCTTGGTCTTGTCCTGAAGCTCGGCGGACTTTTTCTGCGTGAGGGCCTGCACCTTGCCGCTGGCGACCTTGCCCTCGGCCGACTCTGCGGCAATGCGCTGCAGATCGAGGAAGGCCATTCTCAGGGGCGCCTGCGGCGGAGGGACGGCCGTCGCCGGAGGCGGCGCCTGCGCAAAAGCTGTCGTGCCGAACACCAACACACTGAACACTGCCGCGGCTGAAAATCTCGTCATCTGAAACGGTCCTCGCTGTTAGAAGGTTGAGCCGACGTCGAACCGGAATCGGAATGCCTTTTCCGGCTGGCCAGTACTGTAGTTTATGACCCCTTTCCGCTGCGGATTCGACGCGAAGATCAACCTGAACGGCACATTGAGGACCGGCATGAAGAACCGGATCTCGGCGCCTGTCGACGTGATGAAGCCGGGCACGTATATGCCGTCCAGGCCGCCCTCGAAGTGCCCCTTCATTTGGAACGGCTCACCGGCGTTCTGAACCTGGCCAGCATCATAGAACAAAATGAGGCGTACCGGCCCGGCGACCGAAATCAGGTACTCGGCGTTGAACAGCAGGCTCTTGTTGCCGCCGATGACGATGCTGCTCCCTGGATCCCTGGGGCCGATGCTCCGCAGATCGTAGCCGCGAACACTATAGCCGCCACCAAGGACCAATCGCTCGAAGATGGGCAACGGGCTCGAGCTATCGAACGAACGGATGTATTCCAACTGGCCGCGCAAGCCCAACGACGTCCTCGCGGATTGCCGCAGGAACCAGGTGCCCTCGAGGGTTGGATTGATGTAGCGCGTGTTCCCGCCCAGGCCTGCGATGCCCAGCGACGCAGTGTAGCGGCGCCCCGAGGTCGGCGTCACCGGGTTGTCGATCGAGTTGAGCGAGAACGTCGGCGTGATCTTGCTGATGGTGCGTTTCCCACCCTCTCCGATGAGCAGCGCGTCCTTCAGGTACGGGCTGAACTCAATGATCTGGCGCTGCTCCTCGGTAAGCTCGTTGAAGTCGATCGTCTTGCAGCCGACTTCCGAGAACAGGCAGTTCTGGTCGAAAAACGCCTGGTTCAGGTCGCGCACGTAGACCCGGTCGTAGCTGTAGTTGAGGAAGAACCGCGAGAAGTTCCGCAGCGGCAGCCCGAGCGTGATGTTGCCCCCGGTCGAGCCCTGCGTGAACTGGTAGAGGTACTCGATATTGCGCTTGTGGAGGTCGACGGACCCGGTAATCGGCCGGTCGAACAGGAACGGCTCCGTAAACGCGACCTGATAGTCGCTGACGCGCGCGCCGGTCTGCATCGACACCGTGAAGGTCTCGCCGCGCCCCATGAAGTTCGCCGTCGAGAACGAGAGCTGGCCGAACACGCCGTCGTACTGCGACACGCCCGCGCCGAACGACAACTGATTGCGGTTCTGCTCTTCGAGCTTGAGCTTGACGTCGACCTTGTTGTCGGCGCCTTCGGTCTTATCGATCGTGATGTTCTTCTGATCTTCCAGCGGCTTGAAATAGCCGAGCTGGTTCAGCCGCTTGACGCTGTACTTGAGGGCCTCGGTGTTGAAGACGCTGTTCTCGTACAGCCGCAGCTCGCGACGGATGACGCTGTCGCGCGTCGTCGTGTTGCCCTCGAACGTGATGCGGTTGATGTAGTACTGCTTGCCTTCATTGATCCGAATCGTGACGTTGACTTTGTCGCCTTCGGGCACGAACTCGGGGTACGGCGTCATCTCGAAATGGCCCGCGGACCCGTAAATCTCGCGGATCTTCTCGAAGCCTTCGCGGATCTTCTTCTCGTTGTAGTAATCGCCGGCTCTCATCTTGAAGAGCGGCCGCATGGCGTCGCCGGGCACTTTGTCGTTGCCGGCAAACTCGAACTTGTCGACGCGGAAGCGCTGCCCTTCGCTGATCGGGATCTCGAGGGTCATGAAGCGTTCTTTGCCGTCTTTCGAGTCGCGAATCAGCTTGAGATTGGGCTGGCCGACGTCGATCTGCAGGTAGCCGCGATCGCGATAGTACGCGACGACCATTTCGGCGTCTTCTTCGAACTTGTCTTCCTGATAGACGCTGCTGCCCGGGAAGATCCAGAACCCGCCGCCTTTGTTCGTCTTCATCCGGCCCTTGAGCTTGCCGTCACTGAAGACCTTGTTGCCGACGAAGTCGACCTTCGAAATCTTGATCTTGGGCCCTTCGGTGATCTTGAACTTGAGCGCGATGGTCTTCGGACCGCCAGGCAGCGCCTCGTGGTACGGTTCGACCTTGGCTTCCTGATACCCCTTCTCCACCATCATTTCGCGGATGACGTTGGCGACCTTCTTCTCGGTCGCCTGATCCACGAAGCTGTCGAGCCGGATCGTGATGCCGAGCTCGCGGAGACGCTCCTCGACCTTCGATTGCTCAATCGCCTTGGTTCCCTCGTTGTAGATCGTGTTCTTGATCCGCTGCCGCTCTTCCATGTCGTACACGATGACCTTGCCAATGACGCCGTTCGAAAACGGAAAGTCGACGGCCTCGATCTTCAGGTCATCCAGGAAGTTGGTGGCCCAGAGCCGTTTGTGGTCGCCGATGATCGTCTGTTCGGCGGCCTGGTTGTACGGCTTCCAGACATTCTGTGACGGCAGGCTGACCAGATCGGGGACCTGCATGTAATACAGATAGGTCTGCGGCTCGACGAGCGATACGTTCCCCTGTCTCGGGAAACACACAACGGCGGTGTATATGACCGGGTCCGAGCCAGCCGGGGGCAGCGAGGATGGCGGAGGCACCTCTTGATGCCCGCCGCACACCGACAAGGTGCCTTTGGAGGTCAGCCCGGAGGGCGCAGCCGTGGCCGGCGCCGCCGGCGTTATGGGCGACGGCGCCACAGGGGCCTGCGCCCATGCCGGGCCGGCCCATAGGGCGGTCGCAAGAACAAAACTTTGAATTCTCATGGAAAAAAAGGCCCTCAAAAGGGGCTGGAGTGCTCCAAACCCCTTTTTAGACGTCTTACACGAGACGGCGGCCTGCCGCCACCTCCCCTGGTGCGCGATAGGCCAGCGACCCGTTCTCGAGGTAGACCTCGATGTCGCCCCCCCTGAGATGCCCCTTGATGAGCTCCTCGGATAGCGGATCCTCGACATATCGCTGGATCGCGCGGCGGAGCGGACGGGCTCCATACGAGCGGTCCTTGCAGGTGACGTCGATGATCCAATCGATCACTTCCGGCATCAGCGCGATCTTGAGCTGGCGATTCACCAGGTTGTCGTTCAACTGATCGACCAGCAGCAGCATGATCCGCCGCAGGTCGTCGTCGCCCAACGCTTCGAACACGATGATTTCTTCGATGCGGTTGATGAACTCGGGATTGAAGGTCCGCTTCACCTCGCCGAGCACCATGTCATTCACGCTCTTCGCGATGCTCTCCGATTCGGACGACTGGAATCCGAGCGACGCCTTCTTCTGGATGAAGCGCGCGCCGATGTTCGACGTCATGATCAGAATCGTGTTCTTGAAGTTCACCCGATTCCCCAGACCGTCGGTGAGATGGCCGTCCTCGAACACCTGCAACAGGATGTTGAAGATGTCCGGATGGGCCTTCTCGATTTCGTCCAGCAATACGACAGAGTACGGGTTGCGCCGGACCTTCTCGGTCAGCTGGCCGCCCTCTTCGTGCCCGACGTATCCCGGAGGCGATCCGATGAGCTTCGACACCGAGTGCTTCTCCATGTACTCGGACATGTCGAAGCGGATGAGCGCGTTGTCGCTGCCGAACAGGAAGTTCGCAAGCGCGCGCGCCAGCTCGGTCTTGCCGACGCCGGTCGGGCCGAGGAACATGAAGCTGCCTGTCGGCCGGTTCGGGTTCTTCAACCCGGCGCGCGAGCGCCGAATCGCGCGCGAGACCGCCGAGGTCGCGCGCTCCTGACTCACCACGCGGCGATGGAGCTCCTGCTCCATGCGCAATAGCTTGTCGCCTTCGTCCTGATTGATGGACGCGAGCGGCACGCCCGTCCATTTCGAGACGACTTCGTCGATCTCCTGCTTGCCCACCGCGACGCGGCGCGCGCTCGACTTGACGTCGAACTTCTCGCGCACGAACTGCAGGTTCTCGCGCGCGCTGACTTCCTGCTCGCGATAAAACTGTGCCTTCTCGAAGTCCTTCTGCGAGACCGCGTTCTCCATCTGCTCGACGGCGACGCGGATGCTGCGGTTGATCTCGCCGAACTCTTCGCTGTAGCCGGCCTCGCGCAGCTTCGCCCGCGCCCCGGCCTCGTCGATCAGATCGATGGCCTTGTCGGGCAGGAAGCGATCGGTGATGTACCGGCTCGACTGGTACACCGCGGCTTCGATGGCTTCGCGCGTGTACTCGACGTGATGGAACGACTCGTAGCGGTCCTTCACGCCGAGGATGATCTCGATCGTTTCTTTCTCGGCGGGCGGATCGACCTTGATGGCCTGGAACCGCCGCTCGAGCGAGCGATCCTTCTCGATGTATTTCCGGTACTCGGCCGGAGTGGTGGCGCCGATGCAGCGGATCTCGCCGCGCGAGAGCGCCGGCTTGAGAATGTTCGCCGCGTCGAGCGAGCCTTCGGCAGAGCCCGCGCCGACGAGCGTGTGCAGCTCGTCGATGAAGACGATGATGTTCGGGTTGTCCGTGAGCTCCTTCATGATGGCCTTGAGGCGCTCTTCGAACTGCCCGCGGTATTTCGTGCCTGCGACAATCAGCGAGATGTCGAGGGCGAGAATGCGCTTGTCGGCCAGAAAGTGCGGCACGTCGCCGTAGACGATCTTCTGCGCCAGACCCTCGACGATGGCGGTCTTGCCGACGCCAGGCTCGCCGATGAGCACGGCGTTGTTCTTGGTGCGGCGGCAGAGCACCTGCTGCACGCGCTCGAGCTCGTAGTCGCGGCCGACGAGCGGATCGAGCTGGTTCTTCATCGCCGATTCGGTGAGGTCGCGGCTGAACTCAGCGAGCAGCGGCGTCTCCTTCACGCGCGTCAGCGTGGTCTTCTCGTTCAGCAGCTGGACGATGTCCTCGCGCACGGTGTTGAGGCGCATCCCCTTCTCCATAAGGATGGACGCCGCCACCGAGCGCTCCTCGCGCAGGATGCCGAGCAGCAGATGTTCGGTCCCGATGTAGTTGTGCAGCAGCCGGTCCGCCTCTTCGGCGGCGAACTGCAGCACGCGCTTCGTTTCGGCGCTGAAGGGTATTTCAACGGACGTCGAGACTTTCTCGCGGAAGACCGTCCGGCCCTCGATTTCCTTCCTGATGTTTTCGAGGGACAGGTGGGAGCGGGCGAAGATACGGCTGGTCAGCCCTTTGCCCTCGCGAATCAGACCGAGCAGCAGGTGCTCGGTCTCGATCGAGATGGACCCGAGCTGGCTGGCCTCGTATCTGGCGAAGAACAGAACGCGACGCGCTCGTTCAGTGTAGCGTTCGAACATCCGTTTTAACCTGCGAAATAGGGGTGGTGGTAACGCGTAAACGACCTATACGCATTATACGGCCAAACCCCTGACCTTCCTATCCGTTACGCGTCATATCGGCTCGAAAAGGAGCGGACTGTTCGACCAGTCGCCCGCCCTCGAGCCGCAGCACACGATCGCACGACGCGGCGAGATGCATGTTGTGGGTCGCGATCACAGAGCTGAGGTGCCGCTCCTGGTGCATCTCCCGCAAAAGCGCGTGCAAAGCTTCGGCCGTTTGCTCATCCAAATCTCCGGTGGGCTCGTCGGCCAGCAGGACGGATGGTTCGGTCACCAACGCACGGGCCACGGCAACGCGCTGTTGCTCACCGCCCGAGAGCATGCTCGGCCTGTGCGTCAGGCGATCGGCAAGTCCAAGCCGTTGGAGTACCGCTTCAGCCCGCCGTTTCGACTCGGCCGGGTGCATGCGGGCAATACGCAGGGGCATCTCGGCGTTCTCGAGTGCCGTAAATTCGGGAAGGAGATGATGAAACTGAAAAACGAACCCGACGTGCTTGTTCCGAAACGCGGTCAGCGCGTCGTCTGGCATGGTGCCCAGGTCGATGTCTCCGACAACGACCGAGCCCGAGTCGCCGCGATCGAGGCCGCCAAGCAGATGCAGCAGCGTGCTTTTTCCGACACCGGACGCCCCGACGACCGCGACCATCTCGCCCGGTTCGACCGCGAGCTCCAGGTCACGCAGCACGTGCAGGTGCTGGGTTCCGACCTGATAGCTCTTGTTGATGCGGTTGGCGGTGAGGAAAGGCATAGTAGCTAAAGAACTATTGAACTAGGGATCTAAGGATCTGGGGACATGCGCTCCAGATCAATAGTTCCCTAGTTCGCCAGTTCCGTAGCTATCTTAGTGTCGTTTTACCTGATCGTAGATGGCCGCCGCGCCGCCGCCGATGGCCGCGCCCGCAAGCGCGCCCTTCTTGCCGCCGATGAGCGCGCCGAGCCCTGCGCCCGTGCCGGCCGAGCCGCCAATCAACAGCGCGCTCTTCTGCCAGGTCCGCCGGGGCGTGACTTCAGATGAGGCTCGCTGCGACGACACGCGGCGGACCGGCGCCTGCGCGACAGCGCGCTCGGTCGTGTACTGCGTCTGCACCGGATACGGCGCCTGATACGCAGGGTACGCATATCCGACCGGAGTCATAGCGCCCGGAGTCGTCGTGGTGTACGGCGACCATCCCAATGGCTGCCCCGGCGCCGCCTGGCCAAACCCGCCCTGAGATGCTTGCACCAGATACGGCCGCGCGATGCCGTCAGGGCCCACAAGCATTTGCGTGGTCGGGGCCATCATCTGGCCGCTGGACGCGTTGTGTGCGCCGATGTTGTACGACACGAGCATTGCGGCAACCGCCAATGCTCCCCCAACTGCTCCAAAGGCTGCTCTCATGGTCATATCCCCCTGCGGTCTTCACATCAAGGAGAGTGCCACTAATTTTCTTGGATATTAAGGACTTATGCGGCTGGCGGTGTCCTGATTGCAGCGCAGATTGTCACCATCTCAGAACAGTGGACGAACCTGTTCTTGGTTGGTGGTTGGTGGTCCCTACCCGTATCGCAGCGCTTCGACCGGCTTCAGCTTCGCAGCCTGACGCGAGGGGTAGATCGTGGCGAGGAAACAGATCAGCACGGCCATCACGACCACGATCAGCAACTCGACGGGTCGGAGCGTGAACGGCACATATGAGATCTGATAGACCTCGCCCATGCCGGGCACGCGCAAGAGCTGGTAGCGGTTCATCACCCACGAGATCACGACGCCGGCGACGGCGCCGATGCCGGTGCCGATGGTGCCGATGATGAGCCCCTGCAGCATGAACACGTACATGATGCTGCGCGAGGTGGCCCCCATGGTCTTGAGAATCGCGATGTCGGGGGTTTTCTCCATCACGAGCAGCACCAGAGACGCGATGATGTTGAGCGCGGCGACCATCACTATGAGGCCGATGGTGATCGAGACCGCGAGCTTCTCGAGAAACAGCGCCTCGAACAGCGGCCGGTTCATCGTCGTCCAGTCCTGCACGACGTAGCGGTCGCCGAGGATGCGAGGAATGCTCACCGTCACCTCAGAGGCCGCATAGATGTCGTCAAACGCCAGCTGCATCATTTCCGGCTGCGTTTTGTTCAGCAGGCGGGCAGCGACATCCAGCGAGACGAGGCCAAACGTGTTGTCGACCTCGTAGAGGCCCAGCCGGAAGATGGCGGCGACGCGCATCGGCCTCAATCGAGGGGACATGCCAGTGAACGGATTGAGCGTGCCCGTCGGCGTCAGCAGGTTGATGCGGTCGCCAACGCCCACGCCGAGCTGCTTGGCGAGATCCTGGCCAAGCACGATGCCGTCGTGGTCGTCATCGTTGCGCGGCCTGAGATCGGCCAGCTTCCCGGTCACGATCGATTGCTCGATTTCGGTAACAGTGCCTTCGAGCTCGGGGTCGATGCCTTTGAAGTTGATGAAGGCATCGGCGCTCGGGGAGGACGCCATGGCGCGACCCAGAAAGGCAGGCGCGGCGCCCACGACGTGCGGAATCTTGCGCAGCGCCTCGAGCTCGGCGTGGTAGTCCGTGATGCCGGTGGTCTTGAAGACGTAGGCATGCGGCGTCGAGCCGAGGATGCGATCGCGCAGCTCGCTTTGCAGCCCGGTCATCATCGCCATGGCGACAATCAGGGCAAGGACGCCGACGGTCACGCCCAGCGTCGACACGACGGAGATGATGGAGATGAAGGCCTGCCGCCGCCGGCCGAGCAGATAGCGCAGAGCGATCTGTAATTCGAATGGCATAAAAGGGGTCAGACCCTATTTTTACGTCTTGCGTAACTCATAGCGCGTCCAATCGCGGTCGATTTCGAGAAACGTAAAAATAGGGTCTGACCCCGGTCATTTCGGCCGCATGTGCGGAAACAGGATGACGTCGCGAATCGACCTGCTGTCGGTCAGCATCATCACGAGGCGATCGATGCCGATGCCTTCGCCCGCGGTCGGCGGCAGCCCGTATTCGAGCGCGCGCACGTAGTCTTCGTCCATCGCGTGCGCTTCCTGGTCGCCCTTGGCCTTTTCCTCTAACTGCTGCATGAAGCGATTGCGCTGCTCGATCGGATCGTTCAGCTCGCTGAAGGCGTTGGCGACCTCCGTCTTACCGATGTACAGCTCGAACCGCTCGACGGTGTCGGTATCGCCCGGGCGCTGCTTCGAAAGCGGCGACACCTCGGTCGGGAAGTCGTAGACGAAGGTCGGCTGCACGAGCGATTCCTCGACCAGCGTTTCGAAGATCGTCGTCGTGATCTTGCCGGGCCCGAACTTCGGGTCGACAGCCACGCCCAGACGCGCCGCGAGGTCGCTCACCTTCGCGTGATCGCGCAAGTCTGTTTCGGCCACCGGCTGCCCAAGCTTCCTGGACGCGGCATCCGCGGCAGCGTGCCGCAGCGACACGCGCGCGAACGGCGCACGCAGCGAGATCGTCTCGCCCTCGAGCTGCACCTCGTCCTTGCCGATCGCCGATTGTGCCACGAACAAAATCAGCTCCTCGGTCATCGTCATCAGATCTTGGTAGTCGCTGTAGGCCTGATAGAACTCGAGCATCGTGAACTCTGGATTGTGACGCGTAGAGATGCCCTCGTTCCGGAAAACGCGGTTGATCTCGTACACGCGCTCGAGGCCGCCCACGACCAGGCGCTTCAGATAAAGCTCCGGTGCGATGCGCAGGAACAGATCGACGTCGAGGGCGTTGTGGTGCGTCCGAAACGGCCGCGCCATCGCGCCCCCGGCAATCGGGTGCATCATCGGCGTCTCGACTTCGAGATACCCGCGGCCGTCGAGGAATTCGCGTATCGCCGCGACGACCTTGCTGCGCACGTGGAATACTTCGCGCGCTTCGGGATTGACGATGAGATCGAGATAGCGCTGGCGATAGCGGATTTCGATATCGGTCAGCCCATGCCATTTCTCCGGCAGCGGCAGATGGCACTTCGCCAGAAACTCGATGCGCGACGCCCAGATCGTCAGCTCGTTGGTGCGGGTGCGGAAGAGATGCCCCTCGACGCCGATGAGGTCGCCGAAATCGAGCAGGCGGAACAGCTCGAAGTCGTGTTCCGAGAGCGAGTCCTTCTTGATGTACACCTGGATGCGCGAACGCCCGTCGGACAGGACCAGAAAATTCGCCTTGCCGAAATTGCGAATGCCCAGGATGCGGCCGCTTGTCGTCGTATCGATGCGAGTGGCTTCGAGGTCAGGCCCCGTCTTCCCGCCGTGGGCCTTCACGAGATCGGTGATGGTGGCGGTACGGTCGAATCGATGCGGATAGGCACTGACGCCGAGCTCGCTCAGTTTCGCGAGATTGGCGCGCCGCTGCTGGATCTGTTCGTCTTCAGATGACATTCGTCGAAATCATATCGCACCGGCCGCCCAGAGAATGGCTCGTCCGAGATGCTCGACGAAGGGTGCCTCCGAAAAGCTTTCCTGCGTGTGACCGAGCGCGGTGTACAGCGCCCGTCCGCCTTCGTAGGTGTGCGACCAGATGATCGGATGGTCCGGCGCCATCGTTCCGCCACTGTACGTGCGCTCGTCCAGCGTGGCGAGCACGGTGACATTGCCGCGCGGGTTTCGGCGGAAGTTGTACCACTCGTCGCGGCGCGTCCACGGACGCGGCAGCGAGGCGACCGCAGGATGCGCGGAGTCCTCGACCTGAATCGTCGCATTCTGAATATCGGGATGCCCGTCGAAATAGGCGCCCACCAGGGCCCCGTAGAACGGCCAGTCGTATTCCGTGTCGGTAGCCGAGTGAACGCCGACGAAACCGCCTCCACGGCGGATAAATCGCTCGAACGCGGCTTCCTGCGCCGGGTTCAGCACGTCGCCCGTGGTGGAAAGAAACATGACGACCTTGTACTTGGCGAGCGATTCGTCCGTGAACAGAGCCGCGTCCTCGGACGCGTCGACCGAAAAGCCACGGACACTGCCCTGCTGGCGGACAGCGTTGATGCCGGCTGGAATGGAGTCGTGCCGAAAGGCGGCCGTCTTCGAGAAGACGAGCACGGAAAACGACGGCGTGACGGGCGATGGACCCGGCGGCGTTTGCGAGCTCATCCCGCACGCGGCGGCGAGCACCAACCCCACGAACCCCGCGCGTCTCACCCGGCCCACGTGATCCTCATGGCATTTTCTTCTTGACCGCGTCGAGGATGCCGTTGACGAACTTCACCGATTCTTCCCCACTGAACGTCTTCGCCAGCTCGAGCGCCTCGTTGATCACGACGTTCCGCGGCGTGGATCCGTCGAGGAATTCGCCAATCGCCAGACGCAGGATGATCCGGTCGAGCGCGGCCATCCGCGACAGCCTCCAATGCTCGGCGGTCTCGACGATCAGCGGATCGATCTTCTCGCGATTCGCCGTCGTCAGACGGACGAGCTGCTCGGCGAACGTCCGAACGGCCTCGGGTGCGCCTTCCGATCCCGGCAGATTCGCGGACCAGAATGTGCGCACCACCTCTTCGATATCGTGCTGCCCCACTTCGCACTGATAGAGCATCTGCACGGCGGCCTGACGGGCGCGATGGCGCGTGCGGTGCTTCGAGCCCGGGGTTGTGGCTTCAGGTGTGGTCATACGTTCACGCCAGTAGCCGGTCTCGGCAGTCGAAGGGCGCGTTGAAGCGTCGCCATCTCGACCGCAGCGGCTGCCGCCTCCCATCCCTTGTTGGCGGATCCCTCGCCCGCTCGCTCGAGTGCTTCCTCGACAGAGTTGGTCGTCAGTACTCCGAACGTCATGGGCACGCCTGTCTGCGCTGCTGCGTCGGTGATGCCGTGGGCGCACGCCGACGCGATGTATTCGAAGTGCGCGGTAGCGCCCCGAATCAGGCACCCCAGGCAAATCACCGCGGCGAATCTTCCTCGAGAGGCGGCTTCCTTCGCGGCGAACGGAATCTCGAACGCGCCCGGCACCTTGATGACGCAGATGTCGCCGGTCGCGACGCCTGCGGCCTTCAGCCCCTCGAGCGCGCCGGTCTGCAGACGCTCGGTGACGAAGTCGTTGAACTTCGACACGACGAGCGCAAACTTCAATCCCGGCGCTTTCTGCGAGCCCTCGACCTTCAGCATGTTGTCAACCTTTAAACTCCGGCTTTCTTTTCTCGAGAAACGCCCTCGTCCCTTCCTTCATGTCGTCGGACGCCGTGGCCATGCCGAACAGCGAGGCTTCGAGCCGGCACCCCTCTGCGAAAGGCATCTCGAGTCCGCTGTTGATCGCCTCCATGGCGTACTGGAGCGCGATCGCCGGCTTTGCCGCGAGCTCTGCCGCAAGCGCGCGCGCCTCGGTCATGAGATCGGCCGCTGGGACGACGCGATTCACGAGGCCAATGGCGAAGGCCTCGGCGGCCGTAATTGGATTGCCGGTCAGAATCAACTCCATGGCTTTCGCCTTTCCGACAAGACGGGACAGGCGCTGAGTGCCGGCAAATCCCGGAATGAGGCCGAGGTTGATCTCTGGCTGCCCGAAGCGCGCCGTATCGGCGGCGATCCGCAGCGTGCACGCCATGGCGAGCTCGCACCCGCCGCCAAGTGCGAATCCATTGACGGCGGCGATGACCGGTTTGCCGAGATGCTCGATGAGATCGAACACGTGCTGGCCGCCGAGCGCGCGCAGCCGCGCGGCTTCAGGCAAATCACCGGCAATCTCGTTGACGTCGGCGCCGGCGACAAAGGCCTTCTCGCCGGCCCCGGTCACGATGACGCAGCGGATCGAGTTGTCGTGTTGAAGGTCGAGGGCAGCCTGCCGAAGTTCCTCGAGGGTCGAGGCGTCGAGCGCGTTCAGACGCGTGGGGCGCTGAACCGTGAGCACCGCGATCCGGGACTCACGCTGGACGAGCAGGTTGTCAAAGGGCATCGCACGCTCAGAAGCGACGCTTGATTATACTCCACGCCCACATCGCGCCCGCCCCCAACACCGAGCCGAACGCGTCGGCCGCCATGTCGAGCACGTCGAACGTTCGTCCGGGCACGAACACTTGATGGTATTCGTCGGTGACGCCGTAGAGCGAAGAGATCGCAATGGCCACCAGCACCGCCGTCACCGACACATGGCGCAGTCCTTTGGCCGCGGCGCGCGTCGTCAACGCTCCGAGCCCCGAGTACGCGGCGATGTGAGCATGGTAGAAGGACAGATTGCCTGGCGGCAGCGGCAACTTGGAGAACGACGAGAACACGAACAGCATCGCCATGTAGGCAATGACTGGCAGCCAGAGCTTGGTCCGCGTAGAGCCGGGAGTGGAGAGCAAAGAGATCAGATCGGAAACGGAAACATCAGCCAGCCGAGGATGAGCGCGGCGGCGATCATGCCGCCGAACATCTTGGCGCCGATGACGAGCTGATCGCGCACCTCTTCGCGCAGCAGCCCGGCGAAGACGGCCGACACGCACAGCGAAAAGATGAGCATCAGGACCAGATGGCTGTGCATCATTTGCGTCCCATGGAGATGTCGAACGCGTCGATCACCACGAGCGTGTTGAGCAGGCCGGCGACGATGAGGAAGGTGTTCCCATACTCGTAGGTAACGGCGATCACGTTTCCCGCGCCATAGCCCATCATGCGAGCGACGATGTACGGCACGCCGATGCCCATGTTCGCCAGCGCCGCGAGCGCGACGAGCGGCTGCGAGAAGTCGACAGGAAAAATTCTGCCTTCCAGGAAAAGACCCAACGCGAACATCGCCGGCAGCACGACCACAAAGACGAGCCCTTTGCGGCGGCCGAGCCACAAATGCGCGAGTCCCGGCACGAGCAGACCCGCCGCGCAGATCAGCACGTGATTGGGTGATTGCGCGCGAACCGTCGCAGTCGCCGGCACGGTGGCAGTTTACCTCAAGTCTCTGATGCTAAACTTCGACGCCGATGTCCACCGACGCGCTCCACACTGACGATGCGTTCACGCGCGGCCGCTTCGTGCGGGCGCTCGCCGGCGTCGCCGCAATTGCCGGCGCCATCCTGATGATCGAGCTCGCTCTCACGCGAATCTTCTCGGTAACGATGTACTACCATTTCGCGTTCCTCGCGATCTCGATCGCGCTCTTCGGGCTCAGCGCGAGCGGCGTCTACGTCTACGTCATGCGGCGCACGTTCGACACACGCTCGACGGCGAGCCTGCTCACCGCGCATTCGCTGCTGTTCGCGGCCTGCACGGTCCTGGCACTCGCCGCTCTCGTGCGCATCCGCGTCGGTCTGAATTACTCGCACGCGAACCTCGCCAAGATGATCGCGATCTATACGCTGGCCGCCCTCCCGTTCTTCTCGGGCGGCGCCGCCATCTCGCTGGCGATCACGCGCCTCAGGAGTCGCGTCAACATCGTCTATGGCGCCGATCTCATCGGCGCCGCACTCGGCTGTCTGCTGTTGCTGCCCCTGATGAATCGCTTCGGCGCACCGGGCGTCGTGCTGCTGGCCGCGGTGCTCGGCGGCGTCGCCGCATTGCTGTTTTCGCCAGACAGGACGCTGCTTCGCACGGCGGCGATCGCCGCACTGGCCGTGGGAATCCCCGGCGGCCTGCAGCTGATGGGATCGGCGCCGTTCGACGTCACCAATACCAAGGGGCACGACGAAGACATCGTCCTGTTCGCAAAATGGAATTCGTTTTCGCGCGTGGCAGTGTACGACCGGTCGCACGGAGACTGGTCGCTCAGCTCGCTCTACAAGGGCCCCAAGCCCGAAACGCGATTCATGGACATCGATTCGGCGGCGTCGACGCCGATCCTGCGATTCGATGGCAATTTGTCGAAAGTCGAATATTTGAAATACGAGCTGACCGGGCTCGCCTTTCACCTCATGAACCGATCTGTCGGCTTTACGACGCTCGTCATCGGTCCCGGGGGCGGCAGAGATCTCTTGACGGCGCTCGTCTTCGGCGCGGGACGCGTCGATGGCGTCGAGGTGAACCCGATCATCGCGGACGACGTCATGCTCGGCCAATTCCGCGATTTTTCAGGTTCGATCTACGACAACCCGAAGGTCCACGTCGTCGTCGATGACGGCCGCAGCTACGTCCGTCGATCGAACGAGCGGTACGACGTCATCCAGGCGTCGCTGGTGGACACCTGGGCGGCAACGGCGGCGGGCGCGTACACGCTGACGGAGAACACCCTGTACACGAAGGAGGCCTTCGAGGATTACTACGATCACCTCACCGACCGGGGGATGCTGACGATCACGCGGTGGGTGTTCGACGGACTTCGGCTCGTGTCGCTGGCGCAGGCGGCCTGCGAGAGCCGCGGCTGCTCGGCTGCGGAGCACATGGCCATCGTGCAGCAGGATCGGGTGGCGACTTTCCTTCTGAAGAAGACCGCCTTCACGCCAGAGGACGTCGCACTCCTGCATGCGACCGCCAACCGCTTGGGCTTTACCGTGCTGTACGCACCGGGACAGCACGACGCGAACAACGACTACGCGAAGCTCGTGCTCGCCCCGGATCGGCAGGCGTTTTACGACAGCTACCATCACGACGTTTCCCCCACCACGGATAACCGGCCGTTCTTCTTCCACACGACCAAAATTCAGGACCAGTTCCAGACCGCCTTCGGCCGCAGCATGCTGTTCGGCAACGGCCTGAGCGCGCTGATGACGCTGATGGCGATCTCCGTCACGTTCGTCGCCCTGTTCGTGGTGGGACCGCTGGCGCTGTCGGGGAGCGAACTGCGGGGCAGCCACTGGCCGCGCTGGCTCGGGTACTTCGGGATGCTCGGCGCCGGCTTCATGCTCATCGAGGTGGCGCTGCTGCAGCGCTTCGTGCTGCTGCTCGGACATCCGGTGTACTCACTGACCGTGACGTTATTTTCGATTCTGCTCGGAACCGGCATCGGCAGTCTCGTGAGCCGGCGCATCAGTGACGCAGCGCTGCGCCGCACCATTCAGTTCGTGCTGCTCGGCATCGTCGGCGTCGCCATTCTCGGCATCGTCGCCCTGCCGCTCATTATTCGCTCGGCGATCAGCGCAAGCCATGCCGCACGCATCGCCCTGACGGTGCTGCTGATCGCGCCTGCCGGGGTCCTGATGGGGATGCCGCTGCCCGCAGGCATCCGGTTGATGACCGTAAATGATTCAGCCCTCGTACCTTGGGCGTGGGGCATGAACGGCGCGCTGTCGGTCATCGGCGCCACGCTGGCCGTCTTTGTCGCGATGAACTGGGGCTTTTCGGTGACCTTGATGACCAACGCCGCCATCTATCTGGCTGCCGCTGTACTTCTGCACAGTTCTGCCGATAGATAGGGGGTGAGCGTCCCCCAACGCCTTCCGAGCCCAGCAGCTCCCCAACCCGAGATCGTCCGCGAGCTGCGTGCGTTCACATGGAACGGCCGCGCCACGCGGCGCGCCGTCACGAGCGTCGGCCTCGCGAAGAGGCGGCCGATCGTCGTCGAAACCTTCGTGAACGAATTCTGGACGAGCAAGCAGCGCGCCGCACACAGTCTCCACGAGGTGTCCTATCGCGCGTGCTTCAAGCCGCAGCTTCCGCGCTTCTTCATCGACCGTTTCACTGCGCCAGGCGACGTCGTGTACGACCCGTTCATGGGACGCGGCACGACGGTGCTCGAAGCGGCGCTGGCGGGGCGCACGCCCGCGGGTTGCGACATCAACCCGCTGAGCGCGATGCTCGCCCAGCCGCGACTCTCCCCACCCACGGCGGAAGACGTCGCGCGCAGGCTTGCCAAGATCGACCTGTCGCTGGCCCTGTCGTATCCGCGAGAGCTCGAGGTGTTTTATCACCCGGACACGCTGCGCGAGATCTGCGCCCTGCGGGAATATCTGCTCGCGCGCGACAGCAGCGGATCGCTCGACGGCATCGACCGGTGGATTCGCATGGTGGCGGTGAATCGGCTGACGGGGCATTCGCCCGGCTTCTTCTCCGTCTACACGTTGCCCCCTAACCAGGCGACCTCGATCGACGCACAGGTCAGGATCAACGCGAGGCGCAAGCAGGTTCCGCCGCGGCGGAACGTGCGCGACCTCATCGTGGGCAAGACGCGATCGCTATTGACCGACTGCGACGCGGCGACACGGACCGCACTCCTGCGCTCGGCGAACCGGGCGGTGCTGCTGACACGGCCGGCGCGCTCGACCCCGCAGCTCAAGGCGAATTCTGTGAGTCTCGTCGTCACGTCGCCGCCGTTTCTCGATGTCGTCGACTACGCCGGCGACAACTGGCTGCGCGGGTGGTTTTGCGGCATCGACACGTCGGCCGTCGAGATCTCGATGCATCGCAAGGTGGCCGAATGGCAGGCGGCGATGACGAGCGTGTTCCGCGAGCTCGCCCGCGTGCTGCGGCCCGGCGGCCACGTAGCGTTCGAAGTGGGCGAAGTCCGGAACGGCAAGGTGAAGCTCGAAGAAGCGGTGCTGCCCTGCGGCGTCGAGTCCGGTCTCGAGCCGCTGCTCGTCGTGATCAACGCTCAGCAGTTCACCAAGACGGCGAACTGCTGGGGTGTGCGCAACAACTCGAAGGGAACGAACACCAACCGGATTGTGGTCTTTCGGAAGGGATAAATACGAACAGGAGACTAGGAGGCTAGGAATTCCTTTTTGAAAAGAGTTTTCTCCTACTCTCCTACGCTCCTGTTTATTTAAAGCTGCGGAGTGCCTCGTCCTCTGAATCGAACGTCTCGAAGACGGTCAACAGCTTGGTGATCGACAGCAGATCCTGCAATTTGCGGGTGATGTTGGCCAGCTTCAGGCTGCCTCCCTCGCGGGTAACCGTCGTATATGCGCTGACCAGCGCGCCCAACCCCGCGCTATCGACGTAGTTCACCTCTCCCAGGTTGAGCAGCACGTTCTTCTTTCCCTGGTGCAGCAGGCTGTGCAGCTTGTCCTTGAGCAGGGAGTCGCCTTCGCCAAGCGTAATCTTTCCGGAAAGATCGAGGACCGTCACCGTCCCATTCTCGCGCTCTGCTATCTGCATTACTCGCTCCTTGTCCCAATAGTGATAAGGAGCGAGAGGATATCAGAAACAAACGCGCTCGGGCAAAGAACGGGCGAAATTAGGCGTTTTCGGTGTGTGAGGACAACAGGCGGCGAGTACCCGGCATCGACTGCACCGTCCTGACGATCCACTCCGAGGCAACCACGCCGAGGGGGCGGCCGGTGAAGAGGGTGCCGATGCTCGAGTACGCCAGGGCGGCGACGGCCGCTGACGGCCAGAACGCGAGGCCGGACGTCTTGCCGAGAAAGCCCAGCCAGACCACGACATTGATGTCGAGGGCGATCGCGACCAGCCGAGTGCGGTGACGCCCGAAAAACCCAGGCGCGGCGCTGGCCGCTCGATCGCTGGACCGGCGGTTCTGCGGCGCCGGCAAGTCTTCCCACGAGAGATCGTGCGCGATGATTTGGGCCTTCTCGCGGATGACGCGTTCCGCGCGCCGATCGCCCCATTCGGGGAACAGGCGGCAGAACTCGTTGACGACTTCGTCCGGATCGAGGCCGATGCGCTCGGCGTAGTCACGCACGTAGCTGCGCGCAAAGACACGCTTGGGCCAGCGCGCCAGGTTGTTATCCTCGAGCGCCTCCCACAATTCCACGCTGAGCTTGGTTTCCGCCGCCAGCTGCCTGAGAGTGACGCCCCGGCGTTCGCGGGCTGCTCGAAGGACAGGACCGAAGGTTTCTTTCTCGAGTCGCACGTCTTTAGACGAAGCAAAAACGCTTCCAACGAAATCACGTGCAGAAATGGACTTCTTTGACCCAAACCTCTCTGAAATTGCACTGTCGTAGCACGCGAAATTACAATACGCGCAGCCGCGAGCGGCGCGGGGCGATGGGGCCCCGCCCTTTCGAGTAACGTCAGGGCGTCCCGAGCGATCACCCGAGGGACGGAGGCGAGCGGCGCGCGAGCGGGGCGAGGGGCCCCGCGACAAGACATGGACACGCATAACAAACTGGCAATTCTGTGCGGCGGCGGGCCCGCACCTGGTCTCAACAGCGTCATCGCGGCGGCGACGATCCGGGCTCGGCTGGAGGGGGTCGAGGTCATCGGGCTTCGCGACGGCTTCGAATGGGTCATGCAGGGGGACATCGATCACGTCATTCCGCTCACGATCGAAGGGGTCAGCCGCATTCATTTCCGTGGCGGGTCGCACATCGGCATCGCCCGCGCCAATCCGTCAAAGAGCCCGGCGCTGCTGGAGAACACCGTGCAGTCGCTGCTGCGGCTCAACGTGTCGCAGCTCATCACCATCGGCGGTGACGACACCGCATTCTCAGCCATGAAGCTCGCGGAGCACGCATCGGGCCGGCTCCGTGTCGTGCACGTGCCGAAGACGATCGACAACGACCTCGATCTGCCTCCGCACATCGACACGTTCGGCTTCCAGACCGCTCGTCACTATGGTGTCGAGATTGTGAAGAACCTGATGGTCGACGCGAAGACGACGTCGCGGTGGTACATCGTCATCGCGATGGGGCGGACTGCCGGCCACCTGAGCCTCGGGATTGCCAAGGCCGCCGGCGCGACGCTGTCGCTGATTCCCGAAGAGTTCTCCGCGCCGCTGCGGCTCAAGGTGCTCGTCGACACGCTGGTCGGCGCCATCATCAAGCGGATGAGCTATGGCAGGCGGGATGGCGTAGCCGTCATCGGCGAAGGGGTCGTGCTGCACATCAGCGAGGACGATCTCGCCGAGCTGAAGGGGGTCGAGCGCGACGAGCACGGCCACGTGCGCATCGCCGAGGTGAACATCGGCGAGATCCTGAAGGTGCAAATCACGGAGCGGCTGAAGCAGTTCGGCCTCAAGTCGACGCTCGTCGCGAAGAATATCGGCTACGAGCTGCGATGCGCCGATCCCATTCCGTTCGACATGGAATACACCAGGGACCTGGGCTACTGCGCCGCAAAGTACATCATGTCGGGCGGATCGAATGCGATGGTCTCGATGCAGGCGGGGCGCTTCGTCCCGATCCCCTTCAAGAACATGCTCGATCCAAAGACGGGCCGCGCGAAAACGCGCCTGGTCGACGTCGACTCGACGCGGTATCACATCGCGCGCCGCTACATGATTCGGCTGAGGAAGGACGACTTCCACGACGCGCACGAGCTCGCCAAGCTCGCCGCGACAGCGGGCCTCTCGAACGAAGAGTTCAGCAAGGAGTTCGAGTATCTCGTCGTCAACGATCCGCCTGCGGCGTTATGGAAGGACGGATCGGAGTTCAAATAGGACCTGGTCCTTTCGCGGTCCCGAAGCCGGCTACAACGTGGATCGCTCACCGACCTCGCCACGCTTGTGTGCTGGGAAACGCGAGTGCGTGGGGCGACCGCCTCGTGTGCGCCAGCCGCCCACCCGCACACGGTTCATTATTAGACAAATCTCGTAATCAACTGATTATAAACATCTTCCGTCAGTCCTAAAAACGGCATGAGGGCCGCATAGGGTAGGGGCATCC
>Ga0111538_10000130_pt1 | contig 85557 bp, 78 predicted proteins | sample SoiMethybrSBSTD1_FD_79669 | JGI IMG/M metagenome (GOLD analysis project Ga0111538, IMG submission 79669) | Bulk soil microbial communities from a Populus tree surrounding site in Tennessee, USA - Soil MetaG P. TD hybrid SBSTD1 (version 2)... | ecosystem: Environmental > Terrestrial > Soil >...
AGCAGGAAGGGTGAACGACGTGTTCCTCGGCGTCATTGCCGCCGCCGTTGCTGTGATGGCCGTGATTCAGATCGCGGCGGTTGTGGCCGCCATGCGCGCGGCGCGACGTGTCGGCGACGCCGTCACGCGGTTCGAGGACGACGTCAAGCCGATCGTCGCCAATCTCAAGTCGATGTCGGCGGACGCGGCGCGGACCGCCAGCATCGCGTCGGCGCAGGCGCAGCGCGCCGAGCATCTGATCAACGACCTGACCGTGCGCGTCAACGACACCGTCGCCGCGGTCGAAGCGACCATCGTGACGCCCGTTCGTGAAGCCTACGCAATGGTGCAGGGGCTGTTCGGGGCGTTGAGCGTGTTCCGCCCCGTGGCGCAGGCACCCGCACCGCGAGCGGGCACCACCGAAGAAGAGGACTCGCTCTTCATCGGTTAGATACCCGATTGACGCCGCCGCGCGGCGGTGGTACAAGTCGCCTCCTCGCTACCGCAAGGAGGTCATCATGGCCATTTCAGCTCGCAGCGTCGGCGCATTCGTGCTTTCCGGCCTCCTGCTGCTTCCAGGCCTGGCCTTCGCGCAGGATTCCAAATCAGCACCGCTCGCCGCAGAACTGTGCAAACTGCTCGAAGACCAGAAAATGGACAGCATCGCCGCACAGCAGGCCGCCGGCGAGTACGTGGGGGCGCTGTACTTTTCCGGAGCGCAGCTGCTGGTCGTCAGAGGGAAGTTCCCGGGCGCGGCGCGCATGAACGATCTGCTCACCAAGAAGGACTTCAAGGAAGTCTACATGGACCTGAGCAGCGCCACCGACACGCAGTCGCGCGCCTTCATCATGGATCTTGGCGCCAACGGGCTGCGCTTCAAGCGCGAAAACGATCAGCCGTTCGATACCGTTGACGTCGGCGGCAAGACTTATCGGTTCGACGGCGAGTGGAGCAAGGCTAAAATCTCTGAAGACGAATATCGCAAAACCTACACGCAGACCGATGAGGACTACGCGCACATGCTGCAGGCGCTCATCGCCGTGCTGAAGAAGCCCTCGTAGCCGGCGCTCTGCGCCAACGTACGAGGCAAAAGGGGGCAGCCCTTTCCGGTTGCCCTCTTTGTGTGTACGGGAGGATCGCGGCACGGTTTATCATCCCGGGCCACGGAGGTTCGGGATGCGTCGCACGATCAGCGTGGTTCTTACCGTCATCATCATCGCCGGGGCGGGCAGTCTCGCCCAGGACAACTGGTATCCCTCGCGCTGGGGCGCGCAGGATCAGCGCGGCGCCGCCAACCGCATCACCGCAGCCAAGGTGCTCGAGGCGAAGAATCTGATCACGCGCGGCCAGACCTATCAGCTCGGACGCGTTTACGAATCGGGCATGCCGATCTTCGGCACGCGTCATTACAGTCTGCGCATCCCGAAGATGTTCGGACCGAACGGCACGAACCAGATGTATTACCACGACGAGATCATCAGCGGCGAGCTGGGTCAGATCGGCACGCAGTTCGACGGTCTCGGCCACGTCGGCATCGGCGACCGCTTCTACAACGGCAATCGCGAGGTCGATTTCGCGAAAGCGGAGGGGTTGCAGAAGCTGGGTATCGAGAACGTGGGCGCGCTGGTGACGCGCGGTGTGCTGATCGACGTCGCGGCCTACAAGGGGCAGGCGATGCTGCCCGGTGGATATGAGATTACGCGCGCCGATCTCGACGGCGCGCTCAAGCGACAGAACAGCACGATCCGTTCTGGCGACATCGTGCTGTTCCACACCGGCTGGGGATCGTTGTGGATGAAGAACAACGCGCAGTTCAGCGAGAAGGCTCCGGGAATCGGCCTGGCCGTGGCGCGGTATCTGGTCGAGCGTGAAATCGTGATGGCGGGATCGGACACATGGGCCGTCGAGGTCGTGCCGAACCCGGACGCGAAGCTGGCGTTTCCCGTCCATCAGCTGTTCATCCCGCGGAACGGGATCTACATCTTCGAGAACCTCGCCACTGAGGTGCTGGCGCGGGACAACGCCTACGAGTTCGCGTTCGTCTTCGCGCCGCTGCGGCTGAAGGGGGCGACCGGATCGCCAGGTAACCCGCTGGCGATCCGCTAGTGTCTCCGGGTCCGCTTTCTGACCCCGTTTACTTCGCCTTCTTGACGGCGAACTCGAACGGCATGCCGGCGAAATCGAGGGTGAATTTGATCTCTTCGGACGAGACGACGCCCGTGTAGTTGATGTCGATGGCCATGCCACCCAGGTCGAGGGACACCAGGAAGGCGATCTTGTTGCCGTCGATCTTGCCGTCCTTGATCGGAACCGACGCGCCGTCGGGCCCGGTCGTCGTGCCCGTGAGCATCGTCCCGTCGGACTTCAAGTCAAAGGCGACGTTGACGTCGCCGCCAGGCGTCGACACCGTGCCGGTCCACATGCCGTCGACGTCGGCCGCCATCGCCGGCGCCGCCCACAACAACATTCCCAGAAGAAGTACGCGGATTTTCATATTCCTCTCCCCCATGTAACCTCGCCTCGCGATTATCGCCCAATGTCCAGCTTTGCGGATGTAACGGGTACAGGTGATGGCCACCCATAAGCTCTGGAGCCGTCGGGCACGTATTCAGACGCATCCAGCGCGTCGGATGTTGCGTCGGGTTGCAGAAACCGCAACAAATCGTGGGCGGGACGTATGGCGTGAAAGGAATGAGTCGACTTTCGCGACGCGCGCCGCGGCGAACAACCTCCGCGATGGCCCGGTAACGTAGCTCACGCTGCAGATGCCAAGCGTGAAGCGTGGTGGGCGCGGGTGGAATCGAACCACCGACCCCCCGCGTGTGAAGCGGATGCTCTACCGCTGAGCCACGCGCCCGACCGAACGTTCAGTGTAACTCGACAATCGGGCGAGACCAACGGCCCAGTGGCTATCGAACGGCCTTCAGCGCGTCCAGGGCCGCGACCTCTTTCTGGTCGGCCACCCACAGGATCGACATCTTGCCGCTCTGCAGCGCGTTCGAGCGCAGCGCCCAGCTCTCGTCACGCAGCGCCAGGTACGTCTGGGCGGCGGCGATCAGTTCCTGCTGCTCCTTGGGCAGCAGCTGCCGGTCCACTCTGGCGATCCGATCGCTTGCGTATTGCAGTTCGGGGACGATGACCTGGTCGATGACGGCGACGAGCGCCTTCGACGTCATGCGTCCGTCCGTGAAGTCCTCGAGCGCCGTGCGGAACGCGGCCGACGTCCGGTCTTCCATCGCCACCACTTCGGCAAGGTCGCGCCGCGCGTCAGCGATGCCGCGCAGCGGCACCGCAGTCGAGATCGCGAGGCAGAGCAGCGTCGCCACGGTCGCCGTCATCCGGACCGCTGGCGTCGGCCGTATGTTCACGCCGCGACAGACGATGACCCCGGCAAACAGACCGCACGTCGATCCGACAACGACCAGCGGCAGCGCGCCCGTCACCGTCGTGTACGCCACGAACAGCGCCCCACACGCCGCAATCCACTTGAGGGCAATCATCGGGACGAGCAGACGCGGGCGCTGCGTCACGCCCCACATCAGTGCGGAGAACAGGAAGCCATATCCACCGGCGACACCGCCGGTGGCGCCAGCCGTCACATCGACCGGAAACATCGACAGACAGAACAGGCTCGCAAACATCCCCGAGGTCAGATACACGGCAAGAAACGCGAGCGGCCCGACGATGCGCTCGAGCATCATGGCGAGCGGAATGAACGCGATCAGGTTCACGATCAGGTCGAGCACATTCGCGTGGACAAACAGCGCGCTGACCAGCCGCCACCATTCGCCGTTTGCCGTGCGCGGACCGAAGTTGGCGCCCCAGGACACCAGCGGATCCGGATCGTTCAGCAAATGTGGGTGCACGACCATGCCGATGATGACAGCCAGGTTGGCGACGACGATCAGCGGGGTCACCGGAGCAATCCTCGTACGGTCGCACAGTGACTGGCGGAAGGGCTCGATCTCTCGCCACCAGCCCTGGATCTTCCACAGGTACTTGTCGATGGACAGCAGCGTCGAACGCAGGTATCGCTTCCGCTCGTCGGCGGTCGTCGCGCGGTACGCAATCGTCAGCGCAGCCGCGAGCAAAAGGATGTAACCCATATTGCTGAGAACGTGCAGACGGTCTGCCAGCCCGGACCTGGCAAATTAGGCCGAACCCTGAAGGATCCTGAGAGGCGCCGATTTCAGGAGTCGACGCCCGCGCACGAGGATGTAAGACGACCGAGACACGGCGGACACCGAGGCTTGGCTCAGTGGCGCGACGCGTCGCCAATCCGATGTCGGTGTTCTACCGCCCGCCGGGCAGTGCGTCGACCGTACCAATCATGCGCTTCCGCATCGCCGCGTCCGGCAGGCGGCCGCGGCCGCCGCCAAGGTTGTCGGCCATGTTCTTCGCCTGGCTGGTGGCGGGTGTCACGACGGTGATCGCGGGATGGCTGGCGACGAATTTGATGAAAAACTGCGCCCACGTCGTGGCGTCGAACTCCTTCGCGTAGTCGGGCACGGGCCGATCGCCGACGCGGTTCCACAGCCGCGTGCGCCCGAACGGCTGGTAGGAGAGCACGCCGATCTTGCGTTCCTGCGCCAGCGGCAGAATCGACTCTTCGACCTCGCGCGCGTCGATGGCGTAGTCGATGCCGATGAAATCGATCGGCTCGCGTCGCATGATGTCCGCGATCTGCGGATACTGCTGATCGAAAGTGGTCGTCACCCCGATGTACTTGATGCGTCCCTGCTGTTTCAGTTCCTTGAGGATGGCAAGCTGGGTCGGAACGTCGCCGAGGTTGTGCACCTGAATCAAATCGATCTTCTGTTTCTTGAGCCGGCCAAAGGACTGATCGATCTGCGCGCGCGCCGCGGCCGGGTTGGCCGAGCCGCCGCCGAAACCCGCGGCGTTCACCTTGGTGGCCCAGAAGATCTTTTCGGTCAGCGCCAGTTCCGAGGCGACGCGACCGGCGACCTCTTCGGAGGCGCCGTAGCCCGGCGCGGTGTCGAACAGTGTGCCCCCGCCTCCGACGAGCGCTTTCAACACTTCGCCGATCGCAGCCACGTCCTGTGCCCGTGCAACCTGCGAGAACGTCGCCGAGCTGCCCAGGCCTACGACCGGCAGGCGTTCACCGGTGCTGGGCACGGCACGGGCGATCAGCGGTTGCTGCGCCGACAGCCACGCGCGATCGAGCGTTGCCGCGACGCCTGTCGCCAGCGTCAGTGAAAGCCATTCGCGTCGTGAAAGCATCTGCGGGTACCTCCTCGCTACAGCCAGGCGCAGCGGAGTCGTGATTGCCTAAACAGTACCGTACAGGCGGTCGCCGAAATCGCCGAGCCCGGGAACGATGAACTTGTGCGGGTTGAGTTCACGATCGATGACGGGCGTGTAGATGACCACGTCGGGATGCCGCGATTCAAGCAGCGCCACACCGTCAGGGGCCGAGACAATACAGATCATGCGGATAGTGCGGGCACCAGCCGCCTTGATCAGATCGATTGCGGCGGCGGCACTGCCGCCTGTCGCCAGCATTGGGTCGATCATGAGAACGAAGCTGTCGCGGATACCTCCCGGAAGCTTGGAGTAGTAGCGCGAGGCGATCGCCGTCGCCTCGTCGCGCTGCAGTCCGATGTGCCCGACGCGTGCGGCCGGGATCAACTCGAGGACGGCGTCGAGCATTCCGAGACCCGCCCGCAGCACGGGAACGACGACAACGTCCGTGCGCACGGCGTATCCGTTGGCTGGACCGAGCGGCGTGGTCACCACGGTCGGAACGATCGGGACATCGCGGAGCGCTTCCGCCGCCAACAGCACACTGATCCGGTTAGCCGCGCGGCGGAAGGCAGGCGGCTCGGTCCGCGAATCGCGCAGCTCGACGAGCGCGTCCTGAACCAGTGGATGATCGACGAGTCTCAACGACACGCGCCTATTCTAGGCCGAGCGGGGCAGGGGCCAAGTCGGCCTGAAGGTACTATCCGCATATGAAGGTGCGTCTCCTCCTTGTCGCGTGCGTGGCCGCGGCGCTGATGTCGATCGTCTTCGCGCAGTCGGGCCCACGATCGGTTGCCCTCCTCGTCACCAACGCCAGCGTCGTGACGATGAATCCGGCCGGCCAGGTGCTGCAGAACGGTGCGGTTGCCATCGATGGCACGGACATCGTCGGCGTCGGTCCCTCTGCCGACATCGCCGCGAAATTTCGCGGGCGGCAGACGATCGACGCGGCCGGTCAGGTCGTCCTTCCCGGCCTGATCAACACACACACCCATGCGCCCATGGTCCTGTACCGCGGCCTTGCCGACGACCTGGCGCTCGCCGAGTGGCTCGAAAAGTACATTTTTCCGGCGGAAGCAAAGACGGTCTCGCCGGCGTTCGTCCGCGCGGGCACGCGACTCGCTGCGCTGGAGATGATCGAGTCCGGTACAACGACCTACGCGGACATGTATTACTTCGAAGAAGAGATTGCCAAGGAGACGAAGGCCGCCGGACTGCGCGGTGTCCTCGGCCAGACGGTGATTCAGTTTCCGGTCGCCGACGCCAAGACGCCCGCGGACGGGCTGGCGCGCGCGGAAGCGTTCATCAAGGCCTTCAAAGGCGACAGTCTCGTGACCCCGGCGGTGGCGCCCCATGCGATGTACACGCTCGATGCGGCCACGCTGCGCGCGGCGCGCGATCTCTCGCGTCGCTACGACGTGCCGACGCTCATTCACGTTGCAGAAACGGAGGCGGAGGTTACCGACTCACAGAAGCAGCACAGGCTGTCTCCGGTCGGTTATCTGGACAGCCTTGGCTTTCTTGGTCCCGGTGTGCTGGCTGCTCACGGTGTGTGGGTGACGGAAGCGGAGATCGCGTTGCTGCAAGCGCGCGGCGTCGGTGTGTCCCACAACCCGGAAAGCAACATGAAGCTGGCGAGCGGCACAGCCCCTGTTGCGGCGTATCTCCGCGCGAACGTGGCGATCGGGCTCGGCACCGACGGCGCCGCCAGCAACAACGACCTCGACATGTTCGAGTCGATGCGCATGGCGTCATTCCTGCAAAAGCTGCAGACACGCGACCCGAGGGCCGTCAGCGCCCGCACGGCGCTGGAGATGGCGACGATCCGGGGTGCCCGGGCACTTGGTATGGAGTCACGTATTGGCTCGCTCGAGGCCGGTAAACGTGCCGACCTCATCGTCGTCGGCATGACCGGAGCACGGCAGACGCCCATGTACGATCCGATCTCGCATCTGGTCTACGTTGCCCGCGGCGACGACGTCCGCACGACGATCGTCAATGGCCGTGTGCTGATGCGCGATCGCAAGGTGCTCACGCTGAACGAAGCCGAAGTCCTCCGCGACGCACGCGCGTGGGTCGACAAGGTCAGGGCTGCGGTTCGCCAGCCATGAAGGCGGCAGTCGCCGCGGCGGTCGTTGCACTCGAGCTGATTACCGCGCCGGCTGTCTCAGCTCAATCGCCACGACTCGATGAACTGATGCGTCGAGTCGGCGCCTACGTCACCCGGTTCGTCAGCGGTTTCAGCAACGTCGTTGCCGAGGAGGATTACAACCAGGCCTTCAAGTCCGGGCCGGGCCGTCGACGGCTCAAGTCCGACTTTCTACTCGTCGGTTACCCCGGAGATGCCACGCTGGTCATGACCTTCCGTGACGTGCGGGAAGTGGACGGCAAGACGGTGGCCGACAAGGAGGAGCGGATCACAGCGCTGTTTCTGCAGCCCTTCGACAGCGCGGTGACGCGCGCCCGCGACATCCACCGCGCGGGTCTGCGCTATAACCTTCCCAACGCACGACTTGGCGACCCGCTGGCGGTGCTCGTCTATCTGCAGCCGGCGTACCAGAAGCAGTTCCGCTTCAGCCGCGCGGGGCTGGATCGCAAGCTCGGGAAGGATGTCCGCGAGATCAACATGATCCAGGTCGGTGCCCGCGGAGTACCGATTCAGGCTCGTGCATGGGTGTCGGAAGCGTCCGGCGAGGTCGTCAAGACGGAGCTGACAGATGGCTTCGGTCCACGCGCCACCGTGACAACGACCACGTTCACCCCCGACGCCGCCCTGGGTTTATGGGTGCCGGCGCAGATGCGTGACGTCGCACCACTGGGCTTCGATGAGTTCACCGGCACGGCGAGCTACACGAACGTCAGACGATTTCAGGTGCGGACGGATTCGCAGGTCGGCGAAACGCAGCCGGCTAATCCTCGATAATCGCGATATACGGCAGGTTCCGGTACTGCTCGGCGTGATCGAGGCCGTAGCCGACGACGAAGCGATCTTCGATAGTGAAGCCGATGTACTCGACCGGCACATCCACCTTCCGGCGGGAGGGCTTGCTGAGCAGGCAGGCGGTTCGCAGTTGCCGCGGCGCCCGCGCGCGCAGAATGTCCTGCAGGTACGTCAGCGTCAGTCCGGTGTCGACGATGTCTTCGACGATGACGACGTCGCGGCCTTCGAGTGCCGAATCGAGATCCTTCAACAGCTGCACCTGGCCCGACGACTTGGTGCTCGCACCGTAGCTGGAGACAGCGATGAAGTCGAGCGTGGTCTTTCCGTCGAGCGCCCGCGCCAGGTCCGACAGAAACATGAACGCGCCCTTCAGCACGCACACCAGGTGCACGCCGTGCGGATGGTCGCGCCTGATCTCGGCGGCCATCTCCTGCACACGCGCCGTGATGTCGGCGGCGGAAATCAGCGTCTGTGCGGCTTGAGCGGTCATCGGCCGGAGAGTAACATAGCCGGCCTTGAAGCGATTTCAGATGATCACCGAAGCTGACGCACGTGTTCTCGAACCAGGGAGCACCGTGTTTCTCGTCGCCGGTGGACACATCACGCCCCTTGCCAGGGACACGCTGCATGCCCGCCGCGTTGCGGTCGTTGCCGAGAGCGTCGGCGCTGATGCCGCCGACCTCGCGCCGCGGTCGGATATCCGCACCGTCGCCATCGCCGGCGACCACACGTCGCTCGCACTGAAGCGCGTCATCGTTCAGCACCTGCGCGGCCGCGGGATCGCCGTCCACGACCTCGGCACAACCACCAGCGATCCGGTGGACTATCCCGACACGGCAGCGGCAGCGGCAACAGCGGTGGCGCGCGGCGAAGCCGACGCGGCCATCGTCATCGACGGCGCGGGACTCGGGTCCACGATCGCTGCGAACAAGGTCGCGGGCGCACGGGCCGCAATGTGTCTGAGCGAGACGCTGGCGCGTTACGCCCGACAGCACAACGGCGCGAACGTCCTCGCGCTCGGTGCGACGCTCATTACCAGCGAACAGGCGCTGCCGATTGTGGACACGTTTCTGGCGACGGCGATGCGGGAGCCACGGTACATTCGCCGGCTGGCGAAGATCCGCGATCTCGAGCTGCGGCCGCGGACCTGATGGAACCCGCCGACGTTCAACGGCTGGTCCAGATCATCGTCGAGGAACTGGCCGCGGCGAGCCAGGCGGCACCCCTGCGCTGTAGCTGCCACGCCCTGCTCTACGAGTGCTGTCCAGATCGGCTCCGCGGCGTCATCGAAGCAGGCGCGACGCGTCTCGGACTGCATGCTGCCGGGGGGGCGGTGGCGGGTGTCGCGGCGATGATCGACCACACGCTGTTGAAGCCCGACGCCACACGCCGGGACATTCAGGCCCTGTGCCGTGAAGCGGCTGAATACGGGTTCGCCAGCGTCTGCGTCAACCCGACCTGGGTGGCGGAATGCGCGCGGCTGCTGCGCGACACGTCGGTCAAAGTCTGCTCCGTTGTCGGATTTCCGCTCGGCGCGACCACTGCCGACACGAAACATTACGAGACGCGGCGAGCGGTCTTCGACGGCGCACGCGAGATCGACATGGTCATCAACGTCGGGGCGCTGAAGTCCGGCGACCTGCGGCTCGTCGAACGTGATATCGAGGCGGTCGCGGCGCCGTGCCGCGAAGCCGGCGCGCTCAGCAAAGTCATCCTCGAGGCGGCGCTGCTGACAGACGAGGAAAAGGTGGCGGCCTGCACCATTGCGAAAGCCGCCGGCGCCGACTTCGTCAAGACGTCCACCGGGTTCGGGCCCGGCGGTGCCACCGCAGCCGATGTCGCCTTGATGCGCCGCGTCGTCGGCGTCGATATGGGCGTGAAGGCGGCCGGTGGCGTGCGCGATCTGGAAGGGTTGAAGGCGATGGTGGCGGCGGGCGCAACGCGAATCGGGGCGAGCGCTGGCGTGCGGATCGTTCAGGAAGCGAAGGGCGAGCGACCGGCAGCGGTAGGCAAGGGATATTGAGCGGGTAATTCAAGATGCAAAATGCAAAATGCAAAAATCGGAATGGACGGGTGTGTTCCATTCTTCATTTCGCATTTTTGCATTTTGCATTTTGAATTTTGCATTTCTGCGTAAGGAGGCACCGTGCCTAATTTGGATCAGGAGCAACTGAGACGGCTGGCGCGTCTCGGTGCTGTGGCCAGGCTGGAACAGCTGCGACAGGAAGAAGCTGCGATCCGTGCGGAATTCCCTGAACTGTTCGGCGGCCGGCGGGGGAACGGCGCGGTGTCGGCGCCGGAAGGCGGCCGTCGCAAACGGCGCCGCCCGGCGATGACGGCGGCCCAGCGCAAGGAAGTGTCCGAACGGATGCGGAAGTACTGGGCCGAGCGCCGGAAGGCGAGTTCGAAGTAGTGCTGCGTGCGGCGGCGTGCGCTGTTGCCGCGAGCCTGATCGGGTTCACTCCCGCTGCGGCACAGACCACGTCTCCGCCAGGGCCGTGGGCCCTGGACGTCCGCGGCGTCACCAGTCCGGTTCCCGACGATGCGGCGTTCTATCCGACGCTCCAGGCAGCGACCGTTCCGACGCGCGGTTACGGCATCGATGTCGGCGCCCACCTCTACCTCTTCCACTTCGGGCCGTCGAGAGTCGGGCTGGGCGGCAGCGTGCTCAGCATCCGCTCGACCACCACGTCGACGAGCACCCAGACAATCGACAATGTGACGGTCACGACGTCGGGCCAGCGCCTGACGCTGAACATGCGGATCCTGGCGCCACAGATTTCGTTCAACTTCGGATCGCGCGACGGCTGGAGCTATCTCAGTCTGGGCGCCGGTGCGGCCTCCATCGACACCCGAACCGCGGAGGTTCTGGCAGGAAGCCGTGATTCCGGATGGCGGAGAGCGCTCAACTTCGGCGGGGGCGCACGGTGGTTCTTCAGGCCGCATCTCGCCTTCGGCTTCGATCTGCGAATCCACCGCATCAGCTCCGGCGCCGCCGGTGACATCGTCCTCGGTTCGATCGGCACCGTGCCGTCTACGGAATCAGCTCCATCCGTCACCGCCGTGTCCATCGGCGCGGGCCTGTCGTTCAGATGAAAAGCAAGATTTGATGGTCTGACGCTTTGCCCTCCGGAAGGCTTCGTTCTTCACTTAGGCCTTCGGCCTTCGCCCTTGGGCCTTGAAAAGCGGGAGACGGGGATCGAACCCGCGACATCGAGCTTGGGAAGCTCGCGTTCTACCGCTGAACTACTCCCGCACGGTAGGGTGGGCTGGTAGCCTGGGTTGCCTAGGTGGCCTGGGCAACCCGGGTATTGCGCCGCCGTTAGTTTATCAGCCTGCGACCTGTCACCTACCCGCGAATTACCTCGAGAACCTCGTCGCGGCGCTTTTCCATCAACTCCGGCGTCTCCGCCTCGAGATTGAGCCGCAGCAGCGGCTCGGTGTTCGACGCGCGCACGTTGAAGTGCCAGTCGGGATAATCAACCGAGACGCCGTCCATGTGCTCGATTTCGCCATCCTGGTAGCGCGACTCGATAGCCGCCAGCTTGTGCGGCACCTGGTCCATGCTGGGCAGCTTCGTGTTGATCTCTCCGGAGATGAAATAGCGCTCACGATACGGCGCCAGCAGATCGCGCAGCGACATGTTCTTCTTCGACATCAATTCGAGAATCAACAGCGCTGGAATGAACCCGTTGTCTGCGTAGTAGAAATCGCGGAAGTAGTAGTGTCCTGTCACTTCACCGGCGAAGATGCCATCTTCCTGACGCATCCGCTGCTTGATGAATGCGTGACCGACGCGGTTCATCAGCGCCTTGCCACCGTATCGTGCAGCCGTGTCCTTGACCGCGTGGCTGGCGCGCAGGTCGTAGATGATCGTCGCGCCGGGATGCTTCATCAGGAACGCTTCGGCGAGCAGCGCCGTGACGAAGTCGCCGGAGATGAACGCACCGCTGCCGTCGATGAAGAAGCAGCGGTCGGCGTCGCCATCCCAGGCGATGCCGATGTCCGCTTGTTGTCGGATGACCTCGGCGGTGATGTCTCGACGGTTTTCCTCGAGCAGCGGATTGGCCTCGTGATTGGGAAACGTGCCGTCGATTTCGAAACAGAGCTTGGTGACCCTGCACCCGAGCCGATCGAACAGGCGCGGCGCCACGAGGCCGGCCATACCGCTCCCCGCATCGAGCACCAGAGTGAACGGCTTGATCGCCGAGGGGTCGATGAAGGACATCACCTTCTGCACGTACCGCGGCAGGACATCGCGCGTCGTCACGGTGCCGGGCGTCGCCGCGGGCGGCGGCAGGCGGCCGGACGCGATCATGTCGCGGATGTCGCCGATGCCGGCATCACCGCTGAGGGGCAGCGCGCCGCTGCGCACCATCTTGATGCCGTTGTATGCGCCGGGGTTGTGCGACGCTGTGATCTGCGCGCCGCCATCGAGCGAGTCCTCGACCACCGCGAAATAGATCTGGTCGGTGCCAAGCATGCCGTAGTCGACGACATTGACGCCCTGCATGACGACGCCCTCGATGAAGGCGGCCGAAAGCGCGGGAGAGGAAACGCGCATGTCGCGCGAAACGCCGATCGTCTTCGGCTCGAGGTACGCAGCAAAGCCGCGCCCGATCTGCCGGGCAATCTCTGCGTTGATCTCGGAAGGATAGAGGCCGCGGATGTCGTAGGCCTTGAAAATACCGGGATTAATCTGCATGAGCGAATTCACAGTTCCGGGTGCTCGGTTCTCGGTTCGTGTTCACGTTCGGTTCCGAGGCTCTGAGTTCGGAGTTCGCCGTGCGGATCGTGGCGTTCGGAAACGACGAACACCCGAGACAGCACCGAACCTGAACACGAACCGAGAAGTGAGAACGCGGAAGCGTGAACGGTCATGCACGCGTAAAGTCTGTCAGCGTCGTCTTGTCGCCGAGGACGGCGCCGTGGTCCAGCGTGACGTTGCGGCCGACGTGGCAGTTGCGACCAATGATCACGTTGCGGACGTCGGCGTCACGGCTGATGCGGCAGTTCGGCCAGATGATCGCCCCCTCGACCACCGCATGCTCCTCGACCTGCGTCTGCCGGCCGATCACCGAGTAGGGGCCGACGCGCGCACCGGTCTTGATGAGTACGCCCTCGTCGACGAAGCACGGCCCTTCGACGATAGCTCCCTCCTCGATTCGCGCATCCGCAGCCACCGCCGCCTGCGCCGTGCCACGGTCCTTGAACGGCACGGCCACGTACCGCCCGTCCATGATGTCGCGATGCACCTGCGTGTATTTCTCCGGCGTCCCGATGTCGATCCAGTAGCCGTCGTACACGTAGGCGACGAACGTCTCGCCGCGTTCGATCAGCGATGGAAAGTAACTGCGCTCGATCGACCAGGCGACATCCTTGGGGATCCGATCGAACGTGTCCGGCTCGAGGACGTAAATGCCGGCGTTGATGTGATTCGTCGTGATCTCTTCGGGCTTCGGCTTTTCGAGAAATCGCGTCACGTTCGCCGCGGCATCGGTTTCGACGAGGCCGTAAGCCGTGGGATTCTCGACCGGGGTCAGGACGATGGTGGCTTTGGCCCGCCGTTCACGGTGCAATTGAATGACCGCCGCGAGATCGATTTGCGTCAGCACGTCGCCGTTGAACACGACGACCGATTCCGTCAGGTTGTCCCCGGCGTATCGCACCGCGCCTGCCGTTCCTAATGGCGCCGGTTCGACCACGTAGCGGATCTTGATCCCCACCTCCGAGCCGTCGCCGAAGATCTCTTCGATGCGCCGAGGCTGGTAATTGAGGCTGAGGATGACCTCGTCAATCTCCGGCACCTGCTTCAGCAGGTCGATCTGATAGTGCAGGAACGGGCGGGCGAAGATGGGAACGATGGGTTTCGGGGTATGGATGGTCAGCGGCCGCAGCCGCGTGCCCTTCCCCCCGGCGAGAAGGATCGCCTTCATGACAAACCTCGATTTTACAGTAAAATGCGGTCGTTCCCAGGCACATGAATCTACCGAACACTCTGACCGTCGCGCGGATGGTTCTCGTTCCGCTGCTGGTCGTCGTGCTGCTGACCGAATTCGAAGGCAGCCGGATAGCCGGCCTGCCCAAGGAAATCGTTGCCGCCGTGATTTTCGGGGTGGCGTCGATCACGGACTGGCTCGACGGCTACCTGGCGCGGCGGCGGCGGCAGGTGACGTGGCTTGGGCAAATCCTCGATCCGATTGCCGACAAGCTTTTGACCTCGGCGGCGTTCATCTCGCTGGTGCAGCTCAATCTGGCGCCGGCATGGATGGTGGCGATCATCATCGGGCGCGAGTTCGCGATCACGGCGCTCCGCAGCCTCGCGTATTCGCGCGGAGTGACGATCGCCGCGTCGCGGCTCGGCAAAATCAAGATGGGGTCGCAGGTGACGGCGATCCTGCTGCTGATCGTCGGCTGGGGACCGATTCCGGCGCTCGCCCCCATCGGCTACATCGCACTGTGGTTTGTGATGATTACTGCCGTCGTCTCGGCGGTGGACTACTACCGCAAGTTCCAGCGGCTGCTGAACGCGAGGGTGACCGACGTCAATATCGCGCGAGAACGCCGAACCTCGAACACCGAACGCCGAACCGAACCCCGAACACGAACCGGGAAGTGAGAACCTGGAAGCGCGAACCCGCTCACTTCCTCATGCCTACGTAGTCGCCCTCGTAGATGGCGTCGACTGCCGAGACGACCTTCAACGTGGAGGTTTCAGTTTTGACGTCAACCGCAACTGCCTCGCCGACCTGAAACAGGAAGTTTCCGTCGGCGCGCTGATCGTGATAGACCACGAACCGGGCGCCCGCGGTGACGCCGTGATCGCTGCCCCGATCGACGACCAGGTAGTCTCCGTTCCCGAACGTCGTGCGGCGATCCTGTCCGGTCATCACATGTCCGTAGTTGCCGCGTTCCGGGGTGCCGGTCGCCGTTGACGCCGCGGGGAGGCTGGGCAGAACGAACGGCTCGAGATAATCGTCCACGTCAACCGTTTCGCAGGCGTGCGTAATCGTCGCCAGCGACATCTCATCGTCCACGGCCCAGACCCGGATCCAGCCGGTCGTTCGAATCGTGACGGGATTGCCGCGCGATGCCCCGAGGCCGCCGGTCAGCAGACGCCGCGTGTAGAACTCCTGGCCGACGGCGAGGCCACCGCGCGTGCCGGCGTTGATCGTCACCAGGTCGCCAGGCGCATGCGTCAGGCGTAGCGCCGCCTCCTGACCGCCGGCGATGCGCAGCGGAACATCAGGGACGCCGTACGCAATGGTCGGCGCGCAGGCGAGTGCGATGGTGTCGGGCGAGAGCTTGACGGCTGCCTGCGCAGGACCGCGCTGTGCAATCGCGGGAACGGCAGACACGAGCACTGCCGCGCCGGTGTTCAGGAACATCGCCAGGGCGCGCCGGCCGAGCGGGCCGCCCAGGGTCCGTCTGGTCATGACCTCTCCCGATAACTTATTGAGCGTTCAGCTCTTTCAGCCGCATCTTGGCGCGTTCCAGGAACTCGCTCTCGACGAACTCGTCGACGATGCGCTGGTAGTAGGGAATTGCCTCTGCTTTTCCCTCTTTGTTATCGGACAGGGAGTAAATCTCCGCCAGACGGAAGTAGACCTCGTCGCGGTTGGTGAAATTCGGGTCGTCTTTCAGGATTCCCCTGAGCCGGGCCACGGCGCCGCGATAGACGCGCATGTTTCCGTAGGTTCTGGCGACACGGAGCTCGCTTTCGCTCAGACGGTCGCGGGCCACGCGCCAGTTCTTACGCACCTCCGGCATCAGCGCGCTCTCAGGAAAGCGATCGAAGAACACCTGGAATTCGGCGAGCGCTTCGCGTGTGGAGGTCTGATCGCGGTCGGCGCTGCGCATCTGCTCGAAGTAGGTCATCGCCAGCTTGAATTGCGCGTAATCCGCGCGCGGGTGGCGTGGGTAGAAGGTCAGGAACTCTCGGTATTCGCTGTCGGCGAGCACGAGCGATTCCGCGCTCTTCTCTCCCAGGTAGGTGTCGCCGATGCCGAGCTTGGCGTCGGGACGCAGCGGGCTCTGCGGGTAGTTGTCCACCACCTTCCGCAGATACTCCCTGGCTTCCAACCACTTCTTTTCCTTCAGCGCCGCTTCCCCGCGCTCGAACAGGAAGCGATCGGGATTGGCGGCGTTCTGTGGGATGACGTCTTTGTTGCCGCACGCCGTCGCGATAATGAGGGCGCCGAGCAGGGGGCAGAGTCGGACGAGCTTTCGGATCATTCAGAAATCAGTTTTCCCGCTGGATGAATCGTCTATTGTGACATAGACGGCCGGGCTGGTCCGTCGGCCTGCCTCGCCCGGCGAAGACCGGTTGACTCAATCCTCCGGCGACGTGGCCAGCAGGTCGCGCACGGCCGCCGGCAGTCGGCAGGGCCTGCCGCTCGGATCCATGGCGGCGTGGACGGTGTAGCCGCTCGCCAGGGGGCCATCCTCGGTGTCACGCCAGACCTCGTAGTCAAAGCGGACGCGCACCGGGGTCATCAAGGTGGCCTTGGTCCGAATCTCCAGCTGATCATCGTAGCGCGCCGCGCGGCGGTACTCGCAATGTGCCTCAATCACCGGTAGCGACACCCCGTCCTGCTCCATGGCGCGATAGGTCCATCCGGCCGCGCGCAGCCACTCGGTTCGTCCCACCTCGAACCACACGAGGTAATTGGCGTAGTAGACAACACCCATGCGATCGGTCTCCGCATAGCGGACGCGAACGTGGGAGGCGCGGATGGCGATGCTCACTATCGCTGGATGTCCGGAATGCGGAATGCAGGATTCAGACTGCAAAGAACTGCTGCTGTCCTCCCGATTCTGAACTCTGCATTCAAAATTCTGCATGACAGCCAAGCCGCCACTTACACCCTCGTGCCAATGGCCGCGGCATTGGCCGTCGCCCGCAGCGAGCGCGTGGCTGCCTCGGCGTCGCCGGTGGCGAAGATCGCATTGCCGGCGACAAGGATCGTGGCTCCAGCCGCAACAACGTCTGCAACGTTGGCGCTGTCGATGCCACCGTCGATTTCGATATGTGCTGCCGATCCGGCCGCCGTCAGCAGGGCCTTGAGGCGGCGTACTTTGTCGAGACTGTGCGGAATGAAGGACTGCCCGCCAAAGCCGGGGTTCACCGACATCACCAGAACGAAATCGAGATCGGCGGCGACGTCCTCGAGGCTGTGTACGGGCGTCGACGGATTGATCACCGCGCCTGCCTTCACCCCGAGCTTCTTGATGTAGCCGATCGTTCGGTGCAGGTGCGGAAGCACTTCCACGTGCACGGAGATCATGCTCGCGCCCGCCTCGGCGAAATCGTCGATGTACCGATCGGGATCCTGGATCATCAGGTGGACGTCGAGGGGACGCGTCGCAATCCGCTTGATCGCGCGCACGACGGGCGGGCCGATGGTGATGTTGGGCACGAAATGGCCGTCCATCACGTCCACGTGAATCAGGTCCGCGCCGCCGCGCTCGACGGCTGCGATGTCGCGACCGAGCGCTGCGAAGTCGGCCGAGAGAATCGAGGGCGCGACCCAGATGGTTGGCTGCTGCGTCATCGGCTGACCTCCAGCGAGATCGCATCTCCGCCGGCGACGCGGAATCCGCCGGCAGGCTGCTGGCGAACGACAGTTCCGGGTGGGACCCCCGGGTACGGTTGCGAACCGACGATGGTGACGCGGAACCCACGAGCACGAAGGGCGGGGGCCGCGCGTTCGCCTTCCATGCCGATGACATCGGGCATCACGTAGGTAGTCGCCTCCTCGCCGCGGTTGACGAGCAACGACACACGCGGAGAACGCGCCTGCGGCGGTGGATCCTGTGCCACCACGGCATCCGCCGGGTAGTCCGGCGACCGGACCTCCGTTGTCGAGGCCACCTGGATGCCGTCCTGCTCGAGTCGGATCTGGGCGGTTCGATCGGTCTGGCCGACGAGAACCGGTACCACCGTCGCGCGTGCGCCGGCGCTGACCCACACGCGCACCGTGCGCTGCCGTCGCGCCTGGGCACCTGCTGGCGGATCCTGCTGCATGATGCGGCCGGGCGGCACCTTCTCGTCGGACCGCTCGTTGTCGTCGACGCGAAGTCCGAGTCCGAGTTCGGCGAGGGCACGCGACGCGTCGTTGACGGTCTTCCCGGTCAGCGACGGCACGGCAACCTCGCGCGCACGCAGCGCGATGCGCATGGACAGGCCGAAGAAGATCAGGAACGTCAGGCCGAGCGCGCCGGCGAGGACGAGCAGCTTGCCGAATCCCCAGACGCGAGTGCCGAGGCGCATTGACGGAAATATCGTACCACGTGACGAAGACGAGACACCGCGACACCAAGGTCACTGGAGATCACTCTCAGTCCCTCAGCGCCTCGTGTGTCGGCTTTGCTCAACGATGCGTCAGCGCAGCAGCAAAGAACGCCTCCAGGCCGTGCACAAAAGGCAGCGTGCGCAGCATGCCGCGTTCGTCGAGCAGCGGTTCCAGTGCCGGCACGGTACCTCGCAGGTCAACTGCGGCGAATTCCGGATTACCGGCAATGAACCGGTCAACAACCACGTCGTTCTCTTCTGGCTCGCTCGAGCAGGTGGCGTAGACGAGTCGTCCACCCGGCGCGAGCACATGCGCTGCGCGTTCGAGTAACTGGAGCTGTCGCTCTCCGAGCGCCGCCAGATCCGCTTCGTTGCGTCGCCAGCGAATGTCGGGATCGCGACGGATCGTGCCGAGACCGGAACATGGCGCATCGACAAGGATTCGATCGAACGCCGGCGAGAAGGGCAGTGCGCCGACCGTCGGCACCTGCAGCACATGGACGCTTCTGGCGCCGCTTGCGCCGACAGTCTGGGCCAGGGTTCGCAGTCTGCGCGCGCGGACGTCGGATGCGACGATGAGGCCCTCGTCGCGCATGGCGGCGGCCAGCGCGGTCGTCTTGCCTCCGGGCGAGGCGCAGAGATCGAGGATGCGTTCACCAGGCTGCGCGTCGACGACGAGCGACACGAGCTGCGACGCTTCGTCCTGCACGAAGAAAGAACCCGTTGAGGGAAGCCGCAGCGGGTTGCCTGCGGTGACGATCAGGCCGTCGGGGGCGTAGCGCGCCGGTGTTGTCTCGATCCCCTCATTTCCGAGCGCCGCGGACAGCTCTTCGCGCGTCAGTCGAAGGCGGTTCGTCCGCACTGCGAGCGGCGGTGTCTCGTTGTTGAAGCGGACCCACCGTTCGGCCGCGTCGAAGCCATATCGGGCCAGCCAGCGCGACGCAAGCCAATCGGGGTGCGAGTGTGTGGTGCCGAGGTAGGCGATTGCCGCGTCCCCGTTGTTTTCCTCCGGCCTGGGCGGCAGCGGCAGACGATGGCGGTTCCGAAGCGTCGAGCGCAGCACTGCGTTGACGAACCCGGCGGCGCTCTGCTTCCGCGCCCCTCGCGTCATATCCACCGCATCGTCGACGACCGCCGAAGCCGGAACACGATCGAGGTGGAGCAGTTGATACAAGCTCAATCGAAGAATCAACACGACGTCCGCATCGATTTTCGAGATCGGCCGTTTCGCAAAGTGCTCGATGAGGTGATCGAGCGCGCGCTGCCATCGCAACGTGCCGGTCACGATCTCGGCGGCAAGCGCGCGGTCCCGCTCGTCGGCCAGCTGCGTGCGGGCGCGGACGAGGGCGGCTGGCAGATCAACCCGCTGAGCGGCGATTGCCCGAAGGGCATGAAAAGCCGCCGTTCGGGCTGGCGCAATCATGCCGAGTCGAACCTCATCCCCGGCCGCACGCTGCGTCCCGACAAAAACTCACGCGTCTGCATCGGGCGTTTGCCCTCCGGCTGCAGCTCGAGGATCGAGAGTCGTCCATTACCTGTTTCGACGTCGATAGAGTCGCGGGTCACGTCGACGATCGTCCCGGGAGCCGACGCCGTAGTGCCCGGCTTTGGCCGGGCCTTGAGCAGAATTAAGCGCGCGCCCTCCAGGTAGGTATAGGCATGCGGCCAGGGATAGAGGCCGCGGACACGATTGTGGATCTGGCGCGCGGACTGACTCCAATCGACAAGGCCTTCTTCTTTGGTCAGTCGCGCTGCGTAGGTCGAGGCCGCCTCGTTCTGCGGCTCAGGGCGCGCTGTGCCGGACTCGAGCTGATCGAGGACCGGTAACAGCAGTCGGGCGCCGTCGTCTGCGAGCGCCCGTTCCAGGGCGTCGCTCGTCTCCTCGAGGTCGATCGGACGCGTCGACTTAGCCAGCATGTCGCCGGCGTCGAGCGCCTTGACCACCTGCATGATGGTGACGCCGGTCTGCTCTTCGCCGTTGATGACGGCTCGGTGCACTGGTGCCGCCCCGCGATACTTCGGCAGCAGTGAGGCGTGCACGTTGACCATGCCCAGTCTGGGCAGTTGAAGCAGCTCGTCTGGTATCAGCTTGCCGTACGCGACAACGACGCCCAGATCCGGCGCGTGACGGCGAAGGGTCTCGGCAACTTCCGGCGCGCGCAGCCGTTCCGGCTGGTACACGGGGATGTCATGCGCGAGCGCCGCCGCCTTGACGGGGCTGTCGGTAACCTTCTGACCGCGGCCGCGGCGCTTGTCGGGTTGTGTCACGACCAGCGCGACGCAATGACGGGACGCCAGCAGAAGTTCGAGGGTCGGGACCGCGAACTGCGGCGTCCCGAAGAATACGATCACCATTTGCCGGTGCGCGAAAGCTTCTTGACCTTCCGCAGGATGAGATCTTTCTGCAGACCGCGGAGGCGGTCGACGAACAGCGTCCCGTCGAGATGATCCATCTCGTGCTGAAAGCAGCGGGCGAGCAGATCTTTGCCTTCGACGACCTGTTCCTGACCGTTGCGATCGATCCCTTTGACAATCGCCCGGGAGGGACGGGCGACGGTGGCATTGAATCCGGGAAGACTGAGACAGCCTTCCTCCTCGAGCTGCATGCCGTCGCGCTCGACAAACTCGGGGTTGATGAAGGTGCGCAGGTCCGCGGGATTCCTCCCGGCGGAGACGTCGCAGACGAAAATCCGCAGCGCGACACCGACCTGCGTCGCCGCCAGGCCAATCCCGGGCGCGGCGTACATCGTCTGGATCATGTCGTCGATGAGCCGCTGAACGTCGGGCGTGATCTCGCCGACAGGTTCCGCGGGGGCGTGCAACACCTCTGCGCCGTATCGGAGGATCGGTCGAATCAAGAGGTCGTTGCCTGATTGCGCGCGGCGGCGAAACGCGAGCGCACCAGTTCAGCCGTCGCCGCGTAGTGGCGGCGGATCTCCTCGATCGAATCGCCACCGAACTTTTCGAGGAACGCATCGGCCAGCACGAATGCCACCATCGCTTCGCCGACGACGGCGGCGGCGGGGACGGCGCAGACGTCGCTGCGTTCGATTGCGGCTGGTGCATCCGTCAACGTCGTGAGGTCGATCGATCGGAGCGGCTTCATCAGCGTCGCGATCGGTTTCATGAACGCCGACACGCGGACGTCCTCGCCGTTGGTGACGCCGCCCTCGAGGCCGCCCGCGTTGTTGGTCGGACGGAGGGCGATCACACCTTTCTCGCCTTGTGGCGGCAGGATCTCGTCGTGCACTCGCGAGCCCGGACGGATCGCGACTTCAGGCCCGATGCCGATCCCGACCGCCTTGATTGCGTGGATGCACATCAGGGCCTGGCCGAGGCGGCCATCCAGTTTGCGGTCCCACTGCACGTACGAGCCCAATCCCGGCGGGACGCCGGTGACAATGACCTCGAAGGCACCTCCGACCGTATCGCCAGCCTCGCGGGCGCTGTCGATGTAAGAAATCATGCGCTGCTGCAGGTCGGCGTCCACGCAGCGCAGCGGAGAGTCGTCTGGCAGTGCCTGCGCTTCATTGAACGCCACGACACGATCCGAGGGCACCACCACATCGCCGATTGCGGAGACATGGCTCGCGAGCTGGATGCCGAACGCGCTAAGAAGCTGGCGGGCGACAGCTCCCGCCGCGACACGGGCCGCCGTTTCGCGCGCGCTGGCGCGCTCGAGAACGTCCCGGATGTCGTCGTGGCCGTACTTGACAGCGCCCGCAAGGTCGGCATGGCCCGGCCGCGGCCGCGTCACGTCGGCGCGACGCGTGCCGCTGGCACCTTCCGGCATCTCGCTTTCGACATACATCGTCTGCTGCCAGTTCACCCAGTCGCGGTTGCGGATCAGCAGCGCGATCGGCGCGCCGGTCGTGACGCCATGGCGAACGCCGGACAGCACTTCGGCGCGGTCGCTTTCGATCTGCATGCGCCGCCCGCGTCCGTATCCGCCCTGACGTCGACGCAGCTGCGCGTTCAGCGCGTCGATATCGAGCTGCAGTCCGGCCGGCATCCCGTCGAGCGTGACGACGAGCGCCTGGCCATGCGACTCGCCGGCGGTCAAAAACCTGAGCATTTACCGACGATTTTACCCGGTCCTCGCCGAGGCCGCCGCGGCCGCCTGCAGACGCGCACGCCGTGCGAACTATTCCGCGGCGCATCGGTGTTTTTCGTGGGGCGCGCCGAGGCGTTCGAGCGGATACGGCGCTCCGGCGTGTTATCACTTGCGGGACCACTTGTTGCTAAAAGGAGTCTCCCGATGAGCGTTCGCAGGTTGTGGCTGGCCTTTGGCCTGGTTGTCGGGTTGTCGTTCGCAGTCCTCGGATGGACCGGCGTGCGCATCTACCAGTCGGCCCCGCCAATCCCGGATCGAGTGATCACCACCGACGGCCGCGAGGTGATCGGGCCTGAGGATATTCACTCAGGTCAGAACGTCTGGCAGTCGCTCGGCGGCATGGAAGTGGGCTCTATCTGGGGCCACGGCAGTTACGTCGCTCCTGACTGGACGGCCGACTGGCTGCATCGGGAAGCGCTGTTCATCCTCGACGCCTGGAGCGGTACGGGTGGCTATGCGGCGTCGCCGGCGGAGCGCCAGGCAGAGCTGCAAAGCCGGCTGCAGCGCGCATTGCGCCAGAACACCTATCGCGACGGCGTGCTGACGATTGATCCGGTCCGGGCCGACGCGTTCGCGGCGAACGCAGCCCACTATGCGGAAGTCTTCTCACGCGGTCGCAAAGAGTACGCGATTCCCCCGGGCGCATTGAGCGATCCCGGCAAGCAGAAGCAGCTGGCGGCGTTCTTCTTCTGGACCGCATGGGCCGCAGCGACAAATCGTCCGGGCGAGACCGTTACCTACACCAGCAACTGGCCGCACGAGCCGCTCCTTGGCAACCGGCCGACTGGTGACACCGTCGTCTGGACAGGGGTGAGTATCATTGTTCTTCTCGCCGGGATCGGTTTCATGGCGCTGTATCACGCCGCCAACCGCGAACACGCGCCACTGCCGGATCCACCACGCCACGACCCGCTTCTCGGCTCGGTGCCCACCCCTTCACAACGTGCGGTGGTGAAGTACTACTGGATCGTTGCGGCGCTGCTCCTCGTGCAGATCCTGCTCGGCGTCGTTACGGCTCATTACGGCGTGGAAGGCAACGGCTTCTACGGCATTCCGCTGTCCGATTGGCTGCCGTACTCCATCGCTCGGACGTGGCACGTGCAGCTCGGGATCTTCTGGATTGCCACGGCCTGGCTGGCAACAGGCTTGTACATCGGCCCGGCGGTCAGCGGTGTCGAACCGAAGTTTCAACGCTTCGGCGTCAACCTGCTGTTCGGTGCGCTGTTAGTTGTCGTCGTCGGTTCGCTGGCGGGGCAGTGGCTGAGCGTCAAACAACTGCTTGGCAGCGGCCTGGCGTGGTTCTACCTCGGACACAGCGGCTACGAGTACATCGACCTCGGACGGCTCTGGCAGATTGCGCTGCTGGTCGGATTGTTTCTGTGGCTGTGGCTGATGGTGCGGTCCGTTCGACCGGCGTTGCGCGACGCAGGAGACCAGCGTCCACTGCTCATGCTGTTCCTTGTGTCATGTGTCGCCATCGCGGCGTTCTACATGGCAGCGCTCGGTTATGGGCGTCGCAGCAATCTGGCGACGGTCGAGTACTGGCGCTGGTGGGTCGTGCACCTGTGGGTCGAAGGCTTCTTCGAGGTCTTCGCTACGGTCGTCATCGCGTTTCTCTTTGCGCGGCTTCGGCTTGTGTCGACGCGGACCGCCGGTGAGGCGGCGCTGCTCTCGGCCACCATCTTCTTGGCCGGCGGAATCATCGGCACACTGCATCACCTCTACTTCGCGGGCACGCCAACCGTCGTCCTGGCGCTCGGTTCGGTGTTCAGCGCGCTGGAAGTGGTGCCGCTGCTGTTCGTCGGTTTCGACGCCTGGGAGAACCTGCGGTTGTCGCGGCGCAAGGAGTGGGTGCAGAAGTACCGTTGGCCGATTTACTTCTTCGTGTCGGTGGCGTTCTGGAACCTGGTGGGCGCCGGGCTGTTCGGCTTCATGATCAACCCGCCGATCGCCCTGTACTACATGCAGGGGCTCAACACGACGCCCGTTCACGGGCATGCCGCGCTCTTCGGCGTCTACGGGATGCTGGGCATCGGCCTGATGCTGTTCGCGCTGCGGGCGCTCGATCCCGAAGCCGAGTGGAAGGACGGGCTCGTCAGAGTCGGCTTCTGGGCGACGAACATCGGCCTGTTCACGATGGTCACGCTCAGCCTGCTGCCAGTCGGGTTGATGCAGACGTGGGCGTCGGTGGAGACGGGTTATTGGTACGCGCGGAGTCCGGAGTTCCTGCAGACCGGGACGATCGAAACGTTCCGCTGGCTCCGCATCGTCGGTGACACGATCTTCGCCGTCGGCTCGGTGGCCCTCGCGTTGTTCGTCATTGGCCTGCGCACCGGCGGGACGACCCGTCAGCGCCGGTTCCAGGTTCCGGAACCCGCTCCTGCGCGCGGACGGTAGCTACATTCGCGCGCAGCGATCGACGAAAAGTTCCACCCGGGCATTCCCGGCGCGACGCAGCAACTGCGTACTTTGACCGCGTTCACGTGAATTCAGGCCTGATCTGCCGTGGGCGGTGGGTTGCATCCGTTCAGGCGTGGCCCGACTGCTGCACGATCGCTATTACGAATACGCCCCGGATCGAGCGTGGGATCTGCTTACGGGAAAGATCGTGCCGCTGCCAGCGAACGCAGCGGAGGTCGACCACGACCGACCATCGCTCTCTGCCCTGATCGAACTTCTCGATCATGGGCAGGACGGCGCGCCGCGTTGGATGGTCGTGCAGCGGACGTCAGAGAGCTGGCGCGATCAGGCCGAGGCGGCAGCCACCGACGCACGCCGGCGCGGATACGTGGCGATGGGCGTTGACGTGTTCCTGCGGATCCGTGTCCTGATGACCGAGGAAATCAGCACACGCGCGCTGATGCTCATTGCACGACCGGGAACGCCTCCGCACCGTGCCGCGACTGCATTGCTGTACGCTGCCGCCCTTTCTCCCCGGCCGCATCTGCTCGTCATCTGCTGCCGGGTCCGGCTTCCGGCTTCGCGCGGGGCGCTACGGCGGACAGGGACCCCAGTGAACACGACAACCGTCCCTCCTCTACAGCGCGCCTCCACGGAGTGGAGGGCGGCGGAAGCGCGCGCCGCGTATGGATCGCGTCCGCTGCGCCTTCCGACGCGACCCGTGTCGGCAGACGTCGCGAAGCTGATCGAACGATCGCACCGGGCGAACGACTTCGTGCGGGCCGGCCGCCACGCGTCCGCCGAACGGCTGCTTCGAGAGGTGTCCGCCGCCCTCGTACGGCGCGGCGAGTACTGGTCCGCCGCGAGCACCTACATCGAGCTCGGACAACTGCTGCTCGAACGCGGGAACGCGCAGGGTGCCGACGCCGCCTTTGCCGACGCTGCGGCGCACGCCGAACAGGCGCGGTCAACTGTGCTCGCGTCGGCAAGGGTCTGGCAGGCTGCCGCACGCACCGATGCTGGCCAACTCAGCGCCGCTGAATCTCTCTGCAGGGCAGCACTGCTGACCGGTCAGCTTGACGGGGCGGAGCAGGCTCGTGCCGAGGCAACGCTTGCGCGCGTCCTCCTGTGGCAGGGAAGAAGCGGGGAAGCGCGGGCTCTTTCGTTTGTCGACGCCGGTGATGCCTCAACGCCGCCGTTCGCTGCCGCGACCGCCGTCCGGGTGCTGATCGAGTGCGGAGAGATCTTCGATGCCGGCCGGCGCGCGCGAGACCTGCTGACCAATGTCGGGACGACCGATCCGATCGCGCGGGTCATCGCCTTGGGCGCACACCTTCGCGTGCTGACCGCGGCAGGCGACCTGACGCTCGCCACTGAGCGTCTCGGGGAATTCGCCATGGCGGCGCGCGCAGCTCGCAGCCCTCTCCGGCTCACGCGGATGCGCCTGCTGCTCGTCCACGCGCTCCGGCGAGGCGGTCGGCGGAGTGAGGCCGACAAGGAACTACGAACCCTGCTGCGGATGCGTGCCGTCGCTCCTCCGTTGCTCCGAAACGCTATCGATCGGTGTGCGAAAACCACGCCGACGCCGAACAGCACACGGGTGATGGTCAATCGACCGCCCGCAGACGCCGCGCAGCTTGTCATGCTGGCACAGCATGAAGACGACGATGGGCGTGCGTTGAGTGTCATTTGCGAGTTCCTGCTGCGAACGCTCAGCGCGACGCGGGTTGAGGTGTGGACCGCCGACGCCGGACCGGCGACGACGATCGTCAGCGCCGGAGCGGGCGTTCCAACGCGTCTGGGTGGACGTGCGCTCGAAGCCGGAATCGTGATCGGGCCGGAGCCGGTCGAGGCCGGATGTGAGATCGCAGCGCCCGTCCGGCTTGGCTCCAGCCTGATGGCGGCGGTCTCCGTCCGCTGGCCAGCGGACAGAGTCGCACCCGAGAAGGCCGCAGGGTGGTTGACGCTGGCGTGCGCGGTGGCGGCGCCGCGTGTCGAGTCCATGCTGCACGCGAAGCGGCTCGTTGCCGCGGCAGCGACATCGATTCCGGAGCTTGTGGGTGTCAGCGCGTCGATGGCCGAAGTTCGCCGATCGATCGTGCGAGCAGCGGGAGCACCATTCTCGGTTCTCATCGAAGGCGAGAGCGGGGTAGGGAAGGAACTCGTTGCGCGCGCGATTCATCAGTCGAGTCCGCGGCGCGATCGGCGATTCTGTGACGTCAATTGCGCCGCGCTTCCCGACGACCTGTTCGAATCAGAGCTGTTCGGGCACGTGCGCGGGGCCTTCACCGGCGCGGTGATCGATCGCGGAGGTCTCGTCGAGGACGCCGACGGCGGAACGCTGTTTCTCGACGAAGTCGCCGATCTGTCTGCCCGCGCTCAGGCCAAGCTGCTGCGTGTCGTCCAGCAGCAGGAGGTGCGGCGCATCGGCGAGACGTTCAGCCGGAAAGTCGACGTCCGCTTCGTCAGCGCCGCAAACCGCGATCTGCGGAGTGAGGCCGCGCACGGACGGTTTCGATCTGATCTGCTCTACCGACTCGACGTGATCCGCATCCACATTCCGGCGCTGCGTGAGCGGCCGGAAGACATTCCTCTACTTGTGCATCACTTCTGGTCGGCGGCAGTCGCGCGGGTCGCGACGCGCGCAACGCTGTCGCACGGCGTCATGGCCGTGCTGGCGCGCTATCACTGGCCGGGCAATGTCCGCGAACTGCAGAACGTCCTCGCCGCACTGGCCGTCGATGCTCCGCTGCGAGGGCAGGTGCGGGCGGCCCGGCTGCCGGCGGCAATCGCCGGAGCATCGGTGGTCACCTCTGGACGGCTGAGTGAGGCGCGCATGCAATGGGAGCGGCGGTTCGTTGAAGTCGCGCTCGCGCGCGCGGGAGGCAGTCGCACGCGCGCCGCCCGCGACCTCGGGCTGACACGTCAGGGCCTGCTCAAAGTGCTCACACGTCTGGGACTGGCAGCCGCAACGTCGTTGCCGGCGTAACCGGGAGCTCGCGAAAACCTGTGCAGGCCGGAGGGTTTGGATCCGAAGGCTATACAGCGAACGGATCCCATGCTGCGACTTGTCCTGGCGATTGCCCTAATTGCATCAACACTAAGTTTGGCCTCGTGCGGTGGGGGTTCTCCGGCCGCGCCGGCGCCCTCGGCAACCAGCTTCCAGGGCGTCTGGGAGGGCTCCTGGACCCGTACCGGGTGCTCGGAAACCGGCGGCGCCGTCGGCCAGGCGTGCAATCAAACCCCACAGTCAGGGGCGCTGCGATTGACCTTCACGCAGGCAGACAACACCGTGCAGGGCAACGTCGAATTCGGATCGTTTGTCATCCCCGCGACGGGAACCGTCAGCGGCAGCAACCTCACAGTGTCGGGTCAGACCCACCTGCCGCAGCCGAACGCCACAGCAACCGTGTCGAACTGGAGCACGACGCGAACCGGAAACTCGATGACCGGCACCTTTACGTTCAGGCTCGTCGCCGACGATCCGGCGTTCGGTTCGCAGACGCTCCAGCTCGCGCTGCAGAACGTGACGAAGTCCTCCTGAAGGAACTTCCAACTTCCAACGACCAACTTCCAGCGAAGTTCCAAGACGGCAGCGGTGAGATTGGGTTTTGGGATTTGGCTTTTGGATTTTAAAATCGCCCGGGTCACTTGACGCGTTTCCTTGCCCGCCGCCTCGCTCTGACGGTGCCCGTTCTGCTCGGCGTCGCCACGTTGGTCTTCTCGCTCATTCATCTCATTCCAGGCGATCCGGCGCAGGCGATGCTCGGCGAAGCAGCACCGCAGGCTGACGTCCAGGAACTCCGTCACCGGCTCGGCCTCGATCGGCCGCTGTTCGAGCAGTACGCGATCTTCTTACGCGGCCTGGTGCGCGGCGATCTCGGCACGTCGCTGCGAACAGGGGCGCCGGTCACCAGCCAGATCGTCGAGCGCATGCCGGCCACGTTCGAGCTCGCGGCGGCAGCGATGCTGGTCGCGATTCTTGTGTCGATGCCGCTGGGGATTGCTGCGGCAGTTCGGCGCGGAACAGTCGTTGACCACGCCGCCATGACGCTCTCCCTCGCTGGCGTCTCCGTTCCGAACTTCTGGCTCGGTCCGCTCATGGCCATCGTGTTTGCCGTCGAACTCGGATGGCTGCCGGTGTCGGGCAGAGGTACGTGGGCGCATCTCGTGCTGCCTGCCGTTTCGCTCGGCGCCGCGCTTGCCGCCATCCTTGCCCGGATGACGCGAACGACGATGCTGGAGGAGTTGCGGGAGCAGTATGTTCAGGCCGCGCGTGCGCGCGGCGTCTCGAGGCTGCGCGCCGTGCTCCGCCATGCGTTCCGCAACAGCCTGATTCCGGTGGTGACGCTGATCGGCCTGCAGTTCGGCGCCGTGCTGACGGGCGCTGTGATCACCGAGACGATTTTCGCGTGGCCGGGGATCGGACGGCTGCTCATCCAGTCGATCGGCTTCCGCGACTATCCACTGGTCCAGGGCTGCATTCTCCTGATCGCCCTGACGTATGTCGGCGTGAACCTTCTGACCGACATGCTGTACGGCGTCCTCGATCCGCGGATTCGGTACGAATGACGAAGATCGGCGCTGCAATCGTCCTCATCGCCATTCTCGCGGCTGTCGTCGGTCCGGTCGTCGTTCCGTTCGACCCTGCGGATCAAGAGCTGGCGCTCCGACTTGAAGGGCCGACGGGACTCCATTGGTTCGGCCTCGACGAGCTCGGACGCGACATCTTTGCGCGCATCCTGTCGGGCGCCCGCATCTCGCTGCTGGTGGGGCTGGTGGTCGTCGGCGTGTCGTCAACCGTCGGTATTCTCTTCGGATCCATTGCTGGATACTTCGGCGGGGTCGTCGACGAAATCATCAGCCGGGTGATGGACATCCTGCTGGCATTTCCAGGACTGCTGCTGGCGATCGCAATGGTCGCCGTCCTTGGACCGAGCCTGACGAACGTGATTCTCGCGTTGTCATTGATCGGATGGGTGGGCTATGCGCGTCTGGTGCGGGGCCAGGTGCTGCGGGCGCGAGAGCTGGAATTCGTTCAGGCGGCGCGCGCGCTCGGCGCCTCGACACCAAGGATCCTCACCAGGCACATCATCCCGACGGCACTGCCCGCCGTCACGGTCCAGGCCACGCTTGGTATGGGCGGCGCCATTCTCGCGGAGGCGGCGCTCAGCTTTCTGGGCCTGGGCGTTCAGCCGCCGACACCAAGCTGGGGAACGATGTTGAGCTACGGCAGAGCGCACCTGCTCGAGGCGCCGCACCTCACGGTTTTTCCGGGTCTAGCGATCGCTGTGCTCGTGCTCGGGTTCAACTTCCTTGGAGACGGCCTCCGCGACGCTCTCGATCCAACGACAAGGCGGGAGGCACGGTAGCCACACAACTCCGCCGCTACGAACTCGGGACGAGAGCGGCGTAACGCGCCTCGGCGTCGCGGGCTGCTGCTGTGTGACCGCGCCGGCGCGCCGCTTCCGCCAGCAGACGATAGGCCGACGGGTCCACCGGCTGGCGGCTGACGGCGTCCTGCAGGGTGCGCTCCGCCTCGTCTGCGTTGCCGCTCATCAGCTGCGCCTCGCCAAGCAGCGCCAGCACCTCGCTTGTGACCTCGGGACGGCGTGCGAGCGGCTGCAGCGCGGCGATCGCTTTCCGGATCGCGACATAGTCGGTATCCGCGATGCCGGCATCGAGCCACACGCGGCCAAGCGCCGTCAGTACCGCGGGGGAGTCCGGGTAACGTTCCGCCGCGCGACCAAGGGTGGCCACTGCAGCATCGGGGCGCCCCGTTCGGGCGAAGGTCAGTGCGATGTGAACCAGCCGTTCCGGACGCGACGGCTCGAGCGCCGCGAGCACATCGAGCTGCTCGATCGCTTCGCGCGTGCGGCCACGTGTCATGTAGAGGTCGGCGAGCTCCTCGCGCGGCGGCACGAGCTTGGCGTCCAACGCGATCGCGCGCCGGAACTCCCGAAGCGCCTCGTCAGTGCGGTTCCCCGCACGCAGCGCCACGCCGAGCAGGTAACGCGCCTCCGCAAATCGCTCGTCAAATCCCAGTGCCCGATGTAATGGTTCAATCGCCGCGTCCGGCCGGCCGCTTCTTACCTGCGCCAGCGCCAGCTTGTAGAGCACGCGCGGCGCGTGATCGTCGAGTTGGAGGTAGCGGTCGTAGTAGTCGATCGCACTCGTGAACTGACCCATGGTGCTGGTGATGTCGCCCAGCAGCTCGATCGGCTGAGGCGCCGTCGGATCCAGAGTGCTGGCTTCCCGCGCATCACGCAGCGCCGCCGCCAGCTCCGGCTCGCCGCGGCGTCGGTAGGTCTCGGCCCGCTTCAGATGCGCCAGCATCGACTCAGGCTTGAAGGCCAGCGCGCCGCTATACGCCTCGATGGCTTCCGAGGTCCGGTCACCAGCCAGCGCCTCGTCGCCCTCGGCGATGAGCCGCCTGAACTCCCGTTCCTGGCGCACTTCCATCCAGACGACGGTCGTGGCCGTCATGACGGCGGCAAAGGCGGTGATGAGCACCACTGTCCACTTCATTGGGCCTGGCGATGGTACGTCCTGAACTTCCAACTACCAACCCCCAACGTGCACACCTGGGCATTTTGGGGACTTGGCGCTTGGCAATTGGAGGTTGGCCTTCGGGCCCTCCGGGAACTAACGAGCGCAGGTGGTGTCGAACAGTAAAGGTGTAGACTTCCATGCAGACACCGTTTACCGGAGACGTGGTGAAAAACGCCGGCGCCCTCAGCTGGTCGGAAGTCGACAGTCGCGAAGCGACGCTCATCAGCCGTTGCACGACCGGGGACGAGTCGGCATGCACGGAACTGGTCGCCGAGCACCAGCGCATGGTTTTCACGCTCGCCCTTCACCTCCTGGGCGACCGTGACGAAGCCCTCGACCTGTCGCAGGAAGTCTTTCTGCGCGTTTTCCGCACGCTTTCGAGTTTCCGCGGCCAATCCGCTCTCCGCACCTGGATCTACCGCATCGTCATCAATCAGGCGCGCAACCGGCAGCGCTGGTGGAGGCGACGCCACCGGACGAGCCAGGTCTCGCTCGACGACCATTTGCACCAGTGCGGAGAGCTCGAGTCAACGGCGACGGTGCTTCCGGATCGCGCCCTGGCCAGCAAGGAAACCGCCGATCGGATCTGGGGGGCACTCGACCGCCTGCCGTTCGACCAGCGGACCGCGCTGATCCTGCGTGAGATCGACGGTCTGCGCTACGAAGAAATCGCCTTCTCACTCGGCGTGGCCGTGGGCACCGTGAAGTCGCGTCTGACGCGCGCGCGTCAGGCGCTGCGGGCGGAGTTGCTGGGGCTCCGGACATGAGTCAGTACGTCGGCTGCGAGCACGCGCGAACCCTGCTGGAGGGACTGATCGATGGTGAGCTGTCGATGCCCGAACAGCTGGCCGTCGAGTCCCATCTTCGCTGGTGTGACACGTGCGCCTTCCGCGTCGAGGACATGCGTCTGATCGGCGCGTCCCTGCGGGCGCGATCAGCAACGCAGCCCGACGACCGCTCGGACGCCGAGCTGGAAGCGCTCAACGAAGGACTGTTGATGCGCGTCCGCGCCGAACGGGCGGAGTCGCTGCCCTCACGCCTCCGCGAGATGTTCGTCGACATGCGGCTGCTGTGGCCGGCGCTTGGCGCAACGGCGGCGGTGCTCCTGTGCGTCGCCGCGTCGGTCAGCGTGCTCCATGCATCGGCGTCGCGCGAACCTGATTCGCTGGCGGCGATCATCTCGGCGCTCGGCAGCCCGGGCTCCGAGCTGAATCCGCTGCGGCCCGCCGACAACGGCATCACGATTCCACGGCTCCGCGACAAGGAAGAAGGCTTTCTGACCGGCGGGACACTCGAGGAGATGCCTGCCGAGGATGTGATTTACACGATACGCACCGTCGTCGGACGCGACGGCAGCACATCGAACTACGAGGTGCTGCTCGGCGACGACCCCGTGCCGGCGAATCGCCAGGCGGCAGCACGGGCGGCGGCCGAAGAGGTGGCGCTGTTGAACGCCGTGCGCAAGACCCGGTTCCTGCCCGCCAAGACCCCGCTCGGGCGGGCCGTGGCGGTCGACATGGTGTGGGTGCTGGCGAAGACGACGATTGTTGCCGCCGGCCCGCCGGAATCGCTGCGCGCCAGGTCAGTCCCTGAGTCCCGCGTCAAGGATGCGACGAAGCCGGCGCTGCCGGAGCGTGGCATTCCGATCAGCGGCCAGCCCTCGAACAGCCGCCGCTCAGCGACGGCCTGAGCCCGCCGACGGCGTTGGCGCCTCGCCCCTGGCGCTGGCGACGTTGTTCAATGCGTCGGCAACCCTGACAATCACGCCCCTCGCTGCGGCTTCACCTTCCAGCACCAGCTCGAACTGCTCCACGCGTGAATCGGCGATGCCGTCCTTCGGATAAATCGTCTGCCAGCGATCGCCGTCGAGCGAGTAGTCCGCCCGCAGCACCGACGAATACTCGTCACGGGCCTCGAACTCGAGAATCAGGCGCGCGCCGTCGCGTCGGACCGAAGAGATGGTGATTTCAGGCGGCGCGTTGTCGATGTCGAATGAGCTGCTCTCGAGCGCGCCGGTGAGCGCCGTGGACGGCGAATTCGAAGGGGCGTCCGATGCGACGATTCGCAGCAGGTAGGTTCCGTTCGGGACGGAAGTAGTGTCCCACACGACGATGGGATCGACGATGTTGCGCTTGAGGATCTTCCAGGACGTCTCGCCCTCGCGACGGTAGAGAACGTCGAAGCTCAAGTCGTCCTTGTTGTCGTCTTCCGCTCGCCACACGAACGTCAGCAATCCCTTCTGATACACCCGTCGTCCGAGACTTGGCGGACCACCAGGCGGGGTTGCGGCTGCATTGCGCCGGTCAGGGAGGTCGCCGTCGAAGCCGGCGATTTCCGGATCGGTGGGGAAGGGACGCTGGAAGACAGTGCCCGACGGATGAATCGTGATGGACGTCACCCGCGGACGCAGATTGCGCGGCAGGTATGCCGCCGACACGGAGGTCAACAGCGGCGATTCGCCGCGCGCGCCGCTGAGGACGGCGCGCCACTGCAGGTAGCGCGCACGGGGACTGGAGATCGTGCTTCCTGTCTGATTCGTATACGCGGACGCCCAGTCGCTCCACGTTTCGTCGGGCGTGCGCGTGTTGCCGGACCTGGTGGAGATCTCGATGCGCGTTCCGGCCGGTGTCTGTGACCGCCATCGGATCGTGCCCCACGCCGCCACTGTCTGTGCATCACGAACGTCGGAGATGTAGGTTCCGCGATCGGCTCGCGTCGCCGAGAGGCGCAGCAGCTTGCCCGGATTGGCGGTCGCGAAGAGCATGCGGCCATCTTTTTCAGGGAGGACCGCGGTCACCTGCTGAACGTTTGCACGGACGACCAGCGTCGGCTGGGTCGGTTCGCCGGACAGGCGGTAGATCTTCCCTTTATTACCGGTGGCAACGAGCAGGTTCCCATTGCTCTCGAACGCGAGATCGTAGGGAGTGTCTTCCCGCAGTTCCCAGAGCAGATCCGAAGCGCCGTCGGTGCTGATGCGATAAATCGCGCCCGTGACCGGTCCCGTGCTGCGCGGCGTCTGCTGCGGCGGCGGCCCGCTGCCGGACGGCTCGGCGATTCCAATCGCTGTCACTTCCGCCGAGACGGTGACCACCGGCGTCGGTCCCGAGTCGGCGGGCGCCGGCGGCGGCGACGACGTGCCGGGCGTTCCCGCGACGCGGCTGCTCACCGCAATCGCATACGTCGTCCCGTCGGCAGCCACCCGGATGGTGCGGATTTCGTTGAAGCTGGATTCGAGGATCACGAACGGCTTGCCGTTCTGGTCGATGCGGAAGACGCGGCCGGGCGACTCGGTTCCCGCGAGCAGACGGCCGTCGCGGTCGAGCGCGAGCGTCATCGCGTGTGTCGCCTTCGTCTGGTAGAAGACCGTGCCCTTGCCGTCGGGCGTGATCTTGTAAATCACACCCTTGTCGCCGGTGCCGGCGAACACGTTTCCGCTGCGGTCAACGACGAGGCTCCAGATGTAGCGATCGTCCGGATCGAAGAAGACAGAGCCTTTGCCGGATGTGTCGACCTTGTAGATCTTCCCTTGCGGCGAGGTTCCCACGTAGAGACCGCCGCCCGGTGCCGGAGCAATTGCGTGCACCTCGAGCTCTTCGCTGTCGAAGAACACCCCACCCTTGCCCGCGGCGTCAACGCGGAACACCTGGCCTTCGTTGCCACTGCCCGCGTAGACCGATCCGTCGGGCAGCGCGACGACGGTCCAGAGGAACGGCGCGCTCGAGTCGTAGACCGGTGTCGACGTCGGTCCCAGCGTCAACTGGCCGTATGAATCGATCGAGAGGTTTTCGACTTCGCCGCGGAGAAAATCGGCCTCGGTCGAGACCTGCCAGAAGGTCGGCAGCGCGGCGTGCACGGCACTGGTCAGACCAAGGGCGGCCAGTCCCAGAACGACAAGACGAAGACGGCGAGTCACTTATTCTTCGAGAGGGAGAGTGAGCGTGCGTGAGCCTGTCACCGCGTTTCCCGTGACGATCTCCCACTCGCCCATCAGCGCACTCTGCAGCGGCCGGAAGTTTCCGCCATTGCGGTCCGACTCCATCACCGCGAGCACCGACGGCGGAAGCGCAGCGAGCGACTCGCCGCGGACGACCGCACCGCCGTCGCGCGTGACCATGCGCACGTAGAGGCGGTTGTTTCTCTTGGCATCGTTGAGCAGGCGAATCATCTGCGCCACACCACGCGTTTGCGTCGGCTGCACCTGCAGCTCGCGCGCCTCCCACTGCGACAACCGCGTCGCGTCGGCCACCATGATGGAGACGCTGCCGTGGGCGTTGGCGGGAATCTGCACGGCTACGGACTTGGTAATTTCTTCGCCGCGATAGGTGCGCAGAAGAACCTTGAGATCGACGGCCGTCCCGGGCTTCACGCGGGTGCTGTCGACCCAGGCGCGCTCGAGCGTCGCACTTTTTGGCTGCTCGCTGGCATCGATCTCGAGGTTCAGCCCCTCGAATTCCACGCCTTCGAACGAATTGCGGAGCAGGAAGTTGATCGGCGCAACCACCGATGCCGCGGCACCAGTCGACGGCTGATCGCCGGTGAACAGATCCTCGAACGCCACCGCCTGTTGCCCCTTGATGTTGGCGCTGCCGCGTAACGCGTAGGTGCCGACGCCGTTCTGCCGCTCGTACGACTGCAGCGTATTGAGGATGGACATGTAGGCGAGCAGGGGCGTGAACAGCTCGTCGTTCACGATCGCCATGTTGAATGTCTTGCGGAACCCGCGCTCGGTGTTGTTGAGCGTCAGCTTGACCGGAATCATTGCCGGACCGGCGCCGAGCCTGCCGGCAATCGTCGTGGCGCGGTCCTGCGAAATGGTTCCGATCACGTCGCCGGTGCTGGCGATCTTCTGTGACGCCTGCAGGCTCGGGAGGACCGCCAGCACGTGCGCGCGCGTCAGAGGGAATTGCGTCGGGCCAAGACCGTAGAACGGGTGGCCGAACGCGTAGACGCGATCGCCGTCGATCGTGGTGACCGTCCCGGTCGCGCCGAGCTCGAGGTCCCCGTTCATCAGCGCAACCCCGATTGGATCACCCGGACGGAGAGCGGGCGCGGCGCTGCGTGCGGACGGCGGCGCTTGCGCGGCACCGGCAAGCATCGGAACGAACCCCTGTTCGTGGAACACGGAGGTGACCGGCGCGATCACCGATGGATCGAATCCGCCGAGCGTCAGCGGCGTGGCGATTGGGCGCAGCAGCGTGCCGACGCCAGCGTTGACGTTGCCCAGCACCTGGATGTCAGACGGGCTCTGCGCAAACGGCCGCGCCCACGAGAACGCCTGCCGCAGTGATGTCTGGAAGCTTTCGGGTGTCAGCGGAGCGGGGACTTCGACGCGGGCGAGCTGGCGGCGCGGTGTCGTCAGCGTCGCGTCAGCGATCATCTCCGCGATCGGCGTAATCCCCGCGATCGGTTCCTTCGAGAACTCTCCGAGGGAATACGAAACGGCGCCGACCAGGCGGCCATCGATGTAAACCGGGCTGCCGCTCATGCCGGCAATGACGCCTGCGTTGGCGAGCGGTCCGCCTTCGAGCCGCGCCAGGATCAGGTCGCGCTTCGGGCCGATGACGTTGCGCAGAACGCCGAGAATGTTGACTTTGAACTCGTCCAGCCGATCGCCTTCGAACACCGTCCGCCCGATGCCGACCATCCCCGGTCGGAGCTCGTCCACCGGGAACATGCGGCTCTGCGCCGGCAGGCCGACAGCAAGGTAAGTGAGGAAGGCAACGACAGCGGCAACGCAGCGATATTTCATGGGCTGGCTCAGATTGATGATACGGGTAAACCCTTTAAATCGCTAGGGTCTGCGGCCACTCGCCTTGACAGCCGTCCGCCTCGTGATTTACGCTCGGCGCTCGGATCTTTAGACGTGAACGTATCGTTTAGCTTCTTTGCGCGCCCGTTTTCCGCCAGCTATTGGTGGTGGTACGGGACTGCACGCTGAAGGGGCGGACGCCAGAGTCTAAGACACCAGCTTTAGAAACTCAGCACCTCACAACGCCTCTTCAGCCTTCAAGGCCGGAGAGGCGTTTTTGTTTATGCCCAGTTCGTTGTTGTGCGAAACCGTGACGGGCCAATCGATGGCCGATCTCCTCGCTGCCCGTGACGCTGCCGTGGCGGACATGGTCGAGCTCCGCTTGGACGGCGTTCGCGACCTGGACGTCGCCGGCGCCCTCGCCAACTGCTCCAGGCCGGTCCTGGCGACCTGCCGGCCCGAGTGGGAAGGCGGACAGTTCACCGGGTCGGAGGAGGAACGCCACCGGATCCTGTCGCAGGCGCTCGACCACGGCGCGCAGTTTGTGGACGTCGAGTGGGCGACGCTGCACGGCGTTCACACCCCGACCTTCGGCGACATCGTCAAACGGGCGCCGTCACGCATCGTCCTGTCGTCGCACGACTTCGACGGCATTCCGCGCGACCTCGATGCGCGCGCGCGTGACATGCGCGGATACGGGGCAGCCGTCATCAAAGTCGCGGTGATGCCGCAACGGCTTGGCGACACGCTGCCGCTGCTCGAGATCGGGCGCCAGGGCGATGCGGTGGTCGTCGGTATGGGCGACTCGGGCGTGCCGACGCGATTGCTGGCCGCTCGATTCGGATCGCGCTGGAGCTATGCAGGGAATGGAGTCGCGCCAGGTCAGATTCCGGCGTTACGGATGCTGTCGCAGTTCCGCTTTCACGATGTCGGACCTTCAACGCGCATTTTCGGCGTCGTCAGCTCGGTCGCGCTGCACTCCTTCTCGCCGCTGATGCACAACGCAGCGTTCGCCGCGGGCGACATCGACGCCGTCTACGTGCCACTGCAGACGAGCGAGTTTTCCGACTTCGAGGAGTTCGCGTCGGCGCTCGGCATCGAGGGCGTCAGCGTCACGATTCCGTTCAAAGGCGATGCGCTCCGAGCCGCCGCGTCAGCAGACGAGCTGACGCGGCAGGTGGGCGCCGCCAACACCTTGAAGCGTGTCGGCGATCGCTGGCACGCCACGAACACCGACGTGGCGGGCTTTCTCGCGCCGCTCGAACATGCACTCGGCCAGCCTCTCGCCGGGGTCCATGCCGCGGTGATTGGCGGTGGAGGAGCGGCACGCGCGGTCGTCGTTGCGTTGCTGTCTCGTGGAGCGCGCGTGACGGTGCACACGCGTCGGCCCGAGCAGGCGCAGGAAGCCATCGGATCGCCTGGACGCCATGAGGCGGAGGTCGGCGCGTGGCCGGTTCCCGGCGGCTGGGATCTGCTGGTGAACTGCACGCCGCTTGGCAGTTCGACGATGAGGGAGGAGTCCCCGCTCCCGGGTGGGCCGTTCGGCGGTCGGCTCGTCTACGACCTTACTTACAGCGCGGGCGAGTCTCGACTTTTGCGCGAGGCACGGGAAGCAGGCTGTCGGACGCTGGACGGTCTGCCGATGCTCGTCGCGCAGGCGGAGCGGCAGTTCGAGTGGTGGATCGGGCAGCGGCCCGTCGAGGGGGCCATGCGGGAAGCAATCGCGCGGAGTGTTCGATGCACATAACGAGCTTCGAAGAGTTCAAGGACCTCGCGCAGCGCGGGACGTTCGTGCCGGTCTACAAGGAGATTGTCGCCGACATGCTGACGCCGGTCTCGGCGTTCCTGAAGATCGCGGAGCACTCCGACTACGCGTTCCTCCTCGAATCGGTGGAAGGCGGCGAGCAGGTCGCGCGTTATTCGTTTCTTGGCAAGGACCCGTTTCTGATTCTGCGGGCGCGCGGCGGCAAAACGATTATCGACCGGGCTGGTCAGCGATCCGAGTCGGACAAGCCATTCATCGCCACGCTGCGCGAACTGATGGCCGGGTTCCACGCGCCGTTCGTTCCAGGGCTGCCGCGGTTCACGGGTGGAGCGGTCGGCTACCTGGGTTACGACGCTGCCGCCTGGTTCGAGCCGGTGGATCTGCAGGAGGCCGCAGACGAGAGCGATGAAGCCGGCTTCATGCTGTTCGACACCGTCTTGGCGTTCGATCACGTGCGGCACCGTATTCTGATCATCGCCAACGCGCGCATCAGCGGAGACGAAGATCTCGAATCGCTCTACCAGTTCGCCTGCGCCCGCATCGAGTTCGTCGAACGCGAGCTCGACCGCGCGCTGTCGAAATCTACGCCGCCGGGCGCCAACGGGCTCGAGGTCTCGTCGAACATGTCGCGCGAGGAATTCGAGCGGATCGTGCGTACGGCCAAGGAGTACATCGCTGCCGGCGACATCTATCAGGTGGTGCTCTCGCAGCGTTTCGAGGCGGCGCTCAACGCCGATCCCTTCACCGTCTACCGGGCGCTTCGTCACGTGAATCCGTCGCCGTACATGTACTTCCTGCGCGTTGGCGATCGCTCGATCGTCGGCTCGTCGCCGGAGATGCTGGTGCGCGTCGAAGGTCGGCGCATGCAGACGCACCCGATCGCCGGCACGCGCCCGCGCGGCAAGACAGAGGAAGAAGACACTCGCCTCGCTGAAGAGCTCAAACGCAACGAGAAGGAACGCGCCGAGCACGTGATGCTGGTCGATCTGGGACGCAACGATCTCGGTCGAGTCTCAGCCTATGGAACGGTCCGCGTCCCGACCTACATGACCATCGAGCGGTACTCTCACGTCATGCACCTCGTCTCCGTGGTCGAAGGCAAGCTCGACGATCACCACGATCGGCTCGACGCGCTGGTCGCGTGCTTTCCGGCCGGCACGGTGTCGGGTGCACCGAAAGTGCGCGCCATGGAGATTATCGCGGAGCTGGAGAACCGGCGCCGCGGGGTTTACGCCGGTGCCATCGGCTACGTCGATTTTGCCGGCAACCTCGATTTCTGCATCACGATCCGCACGGTCGTCATCGAGAACGGACACGCCTACGTGCAGGCGGGTGCAGGGATAGTCGCCGACTCGAATCCGACGGCGGAATATGAGGAGACACGCGACAAGGCGCGCGCGGTGATCCGCGCGCTGGAGTTGGCACAGGCAGGGCTGTAGGCCGGGTCCGCGGCACAGGGTGGCCGTCGGCGCCGACCCGGCGAGAAGAAACATGATCCTCGTCATCGACAACTACGATTCGTTTACCTACAACCTCGTGCAGTATCTCGGCGAGCTCGGCGCGGAGCTGCGCGTGCGGCGAAACGACCAGGTGACGATCGGCGAGATCGAGGCCATGGCGCCTGAGCAGATCCTGATCTCGCCCGGACCCGGACGTCCGGAAGACGCGGGCATCTCGGTGGACGTCATCCGTCGGTTCGGCCCGAGCGTGCCGATTCTCGGCGTGTGCCTCGGTCACCAGGCAATCGGCGTCGTCTACGGCGGAACCGTGTGCCGCGCCCATGCGCCGATGCACGGCAAGACGTCGACGGTGGTGCACGACGGCAAGGGCCTCTTTCACGGCATCGGCGAGCCGTTCCTCGCCGGCCGCTATCACTCGCTGGTCATCTCGAACGAGCATGTGCCCGACGAACTCGAAGTCGCGGCGCGGACGCGTGACGACGGAACGATCATGGCGGTGCGGCACCGCTCGTATCCCGTGCACGGCGTGCAGTTTCATCCCGAGTCGGTGCTGACGGACGAGGGGCGGCGGATACTGCGGAACTTCCTGGATCTGTGATGTTCACCGTCCTCATCGAAAAGCTCATTCGTCACGAAGATCTGACCGCCGACGAAGCGGCGGCGGCGATGCAGCAGGTCATGGAGGGCCAGGCGTCGCCCGCGTCACTTGCTGGTCTGCTGTCAGCACTGGCGATGAAAGGGGAGCGGCCGGCCGAGATCGTTGGCTTTGCGCGGACGATGAGGGCGAATGCAGTCAAGTTGTCGGCGCCGGCAGGTGAGGTGTTCGACACGTGCGGCACCGGCGGCGATCGATCCGGCACGTTCAACATTTCGTCGGCAGCCGCGCTCGTCGTCGCCGCGTGCGGTGTCACGGTGGCGAAGCATGGGAATCGATCGGTGTCGAGCCGCTGCGGCAGCGCCGACGTCTTCGAGCAGCTGGGCGTCAACGTCGCGGCGACTCCTGCGATCGTCGAACGGACGCTGCACGATGCGGGTATCGCGTTCTTCTTTGCCCCGACGTTTCACCCGTCGATGAAGCACGCGGCGCCGACGCGAAAGGATCTGGGGATTCGTACGGCGTTCAACCTGCTGGGACCGTTGACGAATCCAGCGGGCGCCACGCGCCAGATCGTCGGTGTGCCGAGGTCCGAACTGACGGAGTTGCTGGCGCGCGCGCTGCTGATGCTGGGCTCGCAGCGCGCCTGGGTCGTGCACGGGGCGGACGGCATCGACGAGATCTCGACGACCGGCTACACGAAAGTGTCCGAGTGCCGCGACGGAGCCGTGCATACCTTCTACGTGCATCCGGCGGACTTCAGGTTTGAGAAAGCGTCGCCTGACGACCTGAAAGGGGGCGACGCGACGAGGAATGCCGACATCGTGCGCCGGGTGCTGGACGGTCAACGCGGCGCACCACGAGACGTCGTGCTGCTCAACGCCGGTGCGGCTCTGTTCGTTGCCGGGCGTGCAGACTCGATCGCAGCGGGGATCAAGCTGGCGGGCGACGCCATCGACGCCGGCGCGGCGCGCGCGACGCTCGAGCGGATGGTGCGAAGCTCCCAGCAGACTTCTCAGGTCGTCGCATGAGCACTCCGGATCTACTTCGGACGATCGTCGCCGCCACCGAGCGCATCGTCGAGATCCGCCGCGAGCAGGAGTCGCAGCCCGCCCTGGAGCGGCGTGCGGCGAAGGCCGCGCCGCGCGGACCGATGTTCGAGTCGGCGCTCGGCCGAGCCGATCGGGTGAACGTGATTGCGGAGTGCAAACGACGTTCACCGTCACGCGGCGTGCTGGCGTTCGAATATGACCCGGTGTCGCTTGCGCGGAAGTACGCGGCTGGTGGCGCCGCCGCCATTTCGGTGCTGACCGAGCCGACGTTCTTCGATGGCGCGCTGGAGCATCTCTCTGCGGTTCGTGCGGCTGTCGACGTGCCGCTGCTGCGCAAGGACTTCATCGTCGACCAGTACCAGCTATTCGAAGCGCGCGCAGCGGGAGCAGACGCAGTGCTGCTGATCGTTGCCGCCCTGGAGCAGCCGCTGCTCGAGCAGCTGCAGCGGCAGGCGTCGGGGCTCGGCCTGGCGACGCTGGTGGAGGTTCACAACGAAGAAGAGCTGTCACGCGCGTCGGACAGCGGGGCGCGCATCATCGGCGTCAACAACCGGAACCTGCGCACGCTGTCGGTCGACGTGGATGCGTCATACCGGCTGGCGGCGCGCATCCCGAACAGCGTCCTGGCGGTCAGCGAGAGCGGACTGCAGTCACGGGACGACCTGGAGAAGCTGTCGGCGGCAGGGTATCGGGCGTTTCTCATCGGCGAGCGGTTCATGACGGATCCGTCGCCAACGGAAGCGATCGCCGCGCTGATCGGAGTCGCTGCACGATGACGACGCCGTTTCTGAAGATCTGCGGGATTACGCGGCTGGAAGATGCGCAGGGCGCGATTCAGTGGGGCGCGACGGCGCTGGGATTCGTGTTGTGGCCGGAAAGTCCGCGCCGTGTGGCGGTCGAAACCGTGGCGGCGATCGTGGCGCAGCTGCCGTCGTCTGTGTTGACGGTTGGGGTCTTCGTCAATGAGTCGTCTGACGAGGTCGCGCGCGTGATGACGGAGACGAAGCTGACGGCCGTTCAGCTGCATGGTGACGAGACCTTGTTGTACGCGGCCTCGCTGCCGTGGCCGATTTTGAGGTCGGTGACCCTGGAGACGGCCGACAGCGTGACGGCGACGTGGCCTTCGTCAACGACGTTGCTGCTCGATGCCGCCGATCCCGAGCGCCGCGGAGGAACGGGGCGGCGCGTGGACTGGACGAGAGCGGCGGCGATTGCGCGCACGCGCCGCGTGGTGCTGGCGGGCGGATTGACGCCCGAGAACGTCGCGGCGGGAATCGTCGCTGTGCGGCCGTACGGTGTCGACGTGTCGTCGGGAGTCGAGGATGCGCCCGGGGTGAAGAACGCAAAGAAGGTGGCGCAATTCCTGACCATCGCGCGTAAAGCCATGTCGGATTGGAACCTCGTTTTGGAGCAGTGATGACTACGGCAATGACGGAGCAGACAGTGTTCGGTCGACGCGATCCCGACGCCCGCGGCTACTTTGGTCAGTACGGCGGCCGGTTCGTCCCGGAGACGCTCGTCGCCCCGATCGAAGAGCTGACCGCCGGTTATCTGGCCGCACGCGCCGATACTGCGTTCCAGGAGGAGCTCGCGCATCTGCTGAAGCACTACGTCGGCCGCCCGACGCCGCTCTACGAGGCACGGCGCCTCGCCGCCGGCACGCGTACGCGTGTCTTCCTGAAACGTGAAGACCTGACCCATACCGGCGCGCACAAGATCAACAACGCGCTCGGCCAGGCGCTGCTCGCGCGCCGAATGGCCAAGACGCGCGTCGTCGCCGAGACTGGCGCCGGTCAGCACGGCGTGGCAACGGCCACTGCCTGCGCGCTACTTGGCCTGGAGTGCGACGTGTACATGGGCGCCGAGGACATGCGCCGCCAGGCCCTTAACGTCGTCCGCATGCAGCTGCTCGGCGCAACCGTCAAGCAGGTCGACGCCGGCAGCAGGACGCTGAAGGACGCAATCAACGAAGCGATGCGCGACTGGGTCGCCAACGTACACGACACCTACTACCTGCTCGGTTCGGCGCTGGGGCCGCATCCATATCCGTTAATGGTCCGCGAGTTTCAATCGGTGATCGGACGCGAGGCCCGTCAGCAGATTCTCGAACAGGCCGGCCGCCTGCCAGATATCGTCGTCGCCTGTGTCGGCGGCGGAAGCAACGCCATCGGAATCTTCGACGGCTTTATCGACGATCCGAAAATCCGTCTGATCGGCGTCGAAGCCGGCGGCGAACGGATCGCGCCGGGACGACACGCCGCGCGCTTTGCCGGCGGCAGCACCGGCGTGCTGCAGGGAACGCGGACGTTCATCCTGCAGGACGAAGCGGGGAACATCGAGCTGACGCACTCCATTTCAGCGGGCCTCGATTACGCGGCGGTGGGACCAGAGCACGCGTGGCTGCGCGACCTTGGCCGCACGGAGTACGTCTACATCACCGACGCCGAGGCGCTCGACGGGTTCAAGCGGCTCGCGAGGCAGGAAGGGATCCTGCCGGCCCTCGAATCGGCTCACGCGATTGCACACACGGCCAAGCTGATCCAGCAGGTGGCGGACGACACCATCGTTCTGGTGAACCTGTCGGGGCGCGGCGATAAGGACGTGCAGAGCGTGATGGAGGCGCTCAAATGAGTTCGCAGGTCGTGGGGGCTGGTGGGCGCATTGCGGCGACGTTCAATCGGCTGCGCGACGGGAAGAGTGCCGGTCTCGTCACCTACGTCACCGCGGGCGATCCGGATCTGCCACGCACGGAACGCATCCTGCGCGCCCTGGATCGTGCGGGCGCCGACGTGATGGAAATCGGCGTTCCGTTCTCGGATCCGCTTGCCGACGGGCCAGTGATCCAGCGGGCGACGGAGCGCGCGCTCGCGTCGGGGACGACCTTGCCGCGCGTGCTCGACATGCTCGAGCGACTGCGGCCGGAGTTGCGTGCGCCCTTCGTCGTGTTCAGTTATGCGAATCCGATCCTGCGGCTGGGTGCCGAGCGGTTTGCCGATCGAGCGCAGGCCGCTGGTGTGGATGGCGTCCTGGTGCTCGATCTGCCAATCGAAGAAGCCGACGACTTCCGGAACATGCTTGCCGCGCGACGGATTGATACAATTCTCCTGCTCAGCCCGACGACCACCGACGAGCGTCTCCGGAAGGCAGCCTCCCTCGGCAGTGGCTTTCTTTACGCGATTTCACGTCTGGGTGTGACCGGCGTCCGTGACCGTCTGGCCGATGGTGCGCAGGAGATGGTGCAGCGCATCCGCCGCGTCAGCGACCTGCCGGTTGCCCTCGGCTTCGGCATTTCGAAACCCGAGCACGTGCGCGAGGTCGGCCGGTGGGCCGATGCGGCCGTGGTCGGCAGCGCGCTCGTCAACGTGATTGCGGAGGCGGGCGCGTCGGACGATCTCGACAAACGGGTAGAGGAGTATGTGCGTTGGCTGAAGTCCTGACAATCGAGGAACTGCGGACGCGGATCGACGTGATCGACGAGCAGCTGGTGCGGCTCCTGAACGTGCGCGTCGCCTGTGCCGTCGAAGTCGGCCGCCTGAAGCACGAAGCCGGTCTGCCGATTTACCAGCCTGAACGCGAGACGCAGGTACTCGGTCGCGTGCGTCAGTCAGCGACCGAGCTGGCCGGACCGCTGACCGCGGAAGCGCTGGTCAGGATCTTCGAACGGATCATCGACGAAGCACGACGGGCGGAGCGGGAAGCGAGTTCGCAACGGGATGAACTGAGGTAGCCACGTAGGGCGCTCTTGTAAGGGCGCCGCGGTTCGTAGGGCACTCCTTCAGGGGTGCCGCAGTGCGTAAGGCGCCGCTGCAGGGGTGCCACGGAGAACAGCAATGGTTGTCGTCATGAAGGAGCGCGCCACGGAGGCGCAAATCGATTCGGTGATCGCGAGGCTGATAGAGCTCGGCATGGACGTGCACCGGTCGTCCGGCGCCACGCGCACCGTGCTCGGCGTCGTCGGCGCGCACAAGGTCGAAAAGGAGCTCATCGAGATCCTCGACGGCGTGCACGAGGTGCTGCGCATCTCCGAGCCGTACAAGCGCGCCAGCCGCACATTCAAACCCGAAGACACCATCGTCACCGTGGACGACGTGAGGATCGGCGGCGACGAAGTGATCATGATGGCCGGACCGTGCTCGGCGGAGACCGACGAGCAGGTGATGGCGACCGCGGCCGCCGTCCGGCGCGCCGGTGCCAAGATTCTGCGCGGCGGTGCCTTCAAACCACGCAGTTCACCGTACAGCTTCCAGGGTCTTGGCGAGCAGGGCCTGCAGATGCTGCGCCGCGCCGCAGACGCTCACAACCTGAAGCTGATCTCGGAAGTGATGGACATCAGCCAGATCGAGCTGATTGAGAAGTACTGCGACATCTTCCAGGTCGGCGCCCGCAACATGCAGAACTTCACGCTGCTGCGCGAGCTGGGACATCATCGGAAGCCGGTACTGCTCAAGCGCGGGATTTCCGCCACCATCGAAGAATGGCTGCTCTCGGCCGAGTACATCCTCGCCGGCGGAAACAACGACGTGATCCTGTGCGAGCGCGGAATCCGCACGTTCGAGACGGCAACCCGCAACACGTTCGATATCTCGGCCATCCCGGTCGTCAAGAAACTCAGCCACCTTCCGATCATTGCCGATCCGAGCCACGGTGCGGGCCGCCGCGACATGGTGGCGCAGTTGGCCCGCGCCGCCGTCGCGGCCGGTGCCGACGGCCTCATCATCGAGGTGCACAACGATCCCGATCACGCGCTCAGCGACGGCGCGCAGTCGATGTTCCCATCGCAGTTCGATCGGCTGATGGCGGAGCTGCGCATCATCGCGCCGGCGATCGGCCGCTCGATCTGCCTGGAGCCCGTCTCCCGACGCGGCTGGGCGAGGTAAGTCAACTGCCAACGTCCAACTTCCAACTCCCAAATGTTCCTGCTTGGGCGCGTTGGCAGTTGGAAATTGGGAGTTGGGAGTTGACTGATGCCGTCCTCCTCAGACCCTCCATTTAAGACCCTCTCCATCGTCGGCCTCGGCCTGATCGGCGGGTCGATCGCCCTGGCCGTTCGCGAGCGCTGGCCAGCGACCCGTCTGATTGGCGTCGATCGAAAAGCCGTGCTCGCTCACGCGCTCGGCAGTGGCGCCATCGATCGCGCGGCCGACAGCGCGGCGGACGCTGCGGACAGCGACCTCGTCATCCTTGCCGCACCCGTCCGTCAGAACCTCAAGCTGCTCGCTGAGATTGCGCAGCGGCTGCCGTCGGCGACCATCGCAACCGACGTCGGCAGCACGAAGCGGGGCATCGTGGACGAGTCGGTCGCGCTGGCATGCACCGGATCGTTTGTCGGCGGCCACCCGATCGGCGGGGCGGAGCACGGGGGATTCGGTTTCGCGCGGCCGGACCTGTTCAAACATCGGCCGTGGATCTTTACGCCGAGCGGTGCAACGCCCGCCACTGTGCTCGAGCGGCTGTTCGAGTTTGCGCGCGAGCTGGGTGCACGGCCGTCGACGATGGATGCCGACGAACACGACCGACTGATGGCCTTTGTCAGCCACCTCCCACAGCTCGCGGCCAGCGCGCTGATGGAGGTGATCGGCAGCGCGGCGGGTGGAGGTGCGCTCAGGCTGGCCGGCCGCGGACTCGTCGACACGACCAGGCTTGCCTCGAGCCCGCCCGACACGTGGCGTGACGTATGTGCGACGAACGCCGACGCCGTTGCCGACGCGCTCGACGTGCTCATCGCCCGGCTGTCCGAACTTCGTGGCGATCTTCGCCACGGTGAGGCGGTGAACCGAATTTTTACCGACGCGGCGAAGTGGCGCGCGGAGCTGATGTCGGGGCGGGACTAGAAGGACACGGCAGGATTACTTTGCTGCCGCTGCCTGTCGAATGCCCGCGATGGCTGCTGGATTCTCCAGTGATGACAAGTCGCCCGGGTCCTGTCCCAGGTACGCCGCCCGGATGACGCGTCGCATCACCTTCGCGTTGCGCGTCTTCGGAAGATCCGCGACGAAGTGGATTCGTTCCGGTCGAAGTGGCTTGCCGAGTCTCGAGGCGACGAGTCCCTTCAACACGACCTCGAGCGACGGATCAGGCACCGCGTCACGCGGCACACAGAAGCAGACGAGTGCCTGACCTTTCAATTCGTCGGGCACGCCGATCGCCGCCGCCTCCACTACGGCCGGGTGCTCGACGAGAACGGATTCGACTTCCGCCGGTCCGACGCGCTTGCCGGCGATCTTGATGGTGTCGTCGGAGCGGCCGAGGATGTACCAGAGGCCGTCCTCGTCGATGGCCGCCCAGTCGCCATGCACCCACACGTCCGGGAAACGCGACCAGTAGGTTTCCTCGTAGCGTTTGTCGTCTTTCCAGAAACCCCGAGTCATTCCAATCCACGGCGCGCGGACGACGAGCTCGCCAACCTCGTTGCGCACCGATTGACCGTGATCGTCGACGACGTCGGCGGCGATGCCGGGAGGAGGTCCGGCAAACGCGGCAGGCTTCAACGGCGTGAGCACGTTTCCGCCGACCAGCCCGCCGGATACTTCGGTTCCGCCGGAATAGTTGATGATCGGTAACCGCCCGCCGCCAGCGACCTCGAACAGCCAGCGCCACGGCTCGGGATTCCACGGCTCACCGGTTGATCCGAGGATGCGCAGCGACGACACATCGTGCCGCCGAACGGGTTGGTCGCCATGCCGCATCAGCGACCGCACCAGCGTCGGGGAAACGCCGAGGATGTTCACGCGGTGTCTCTCGACGAGCGACCAGAGCCGATCGGGGCCGGGGTAGTCGAGGGCGCCGTCGTAGATGACGAATGTGCCGCCGAGCAGCAGCATCCCGAACACTTCCCACGGGCCCATCATCCAGCCCATGTCGCTGACCCAGTACATCGTCTCGCCGGCATGCACGTCGAAGCAGTGCGCCATGTCCTGCGCGGCCTTGATCGGAAATCCGCAGTGCGTGTGAACGGCCGCCTTCGGACGTCCCGTCGTTCCTGATGTGTAGATCAGCATCAGCGGATCTTCCGCCCCGGTCTGCTCGGTGGGAGACTCTTCGGGAAGGGCCATCATCACGTCGCCACACCACATGTCACGCGACTGCATCGACACCTCGATGCCGAGCCGGCGAACGACAATGACGTCGTGCACTGACGGAGAAGCCGCGGCCGCCTCATCGGCGACCTGCTTCATGTGCACGGGCTGACCCCGTCGCCAGAAGCCGTCCGCCGTGACCAGCATCACGGCTTCGGAATCGCGGAGTCGCGACGCGACTGCGTCGGCGCCGTATCCGGAAAACAGGGGCAGCACGATGCCGCCGACTTTGATCACGGCGAGGAACGTGATGATCAGCTCCGGGCACATCGGCAGGAACAGCGCCACGCGATCGCCCTTGCGGATGCCAATGGCGCAAAGCCCGTTCGCACACTGGTTCACGTCCCGCCAGAGCTCCGCGTACGTGGCGGACCGCGTCCGGCCTTCTTCTCCCTCCCAGTGAAACGCAACGCGATCGGCGACAGGCGTGCCGATCCACTTGTCGAGGCAGTTGTGGACGATATTCATGCGTCCGCCGACGCACCAGCGCGTCCACGGAACACCGCGCGACGTGTCGAGGACTTTCGTGTAGGACTGGTAGAACTCAATCCCGAGATCGTCGAGTACAGCGCGCCAGAACCAGTCGGGTTCGGCTATCGAGCGGGCGAGGAGATCGTCATAGTCACGGAGACGATGACGACTGATGAATTCCTTCAGGCGACTGTGATTGACGTAGTCGGCGGTAGGCCGCCACGCAATCTCGCCCCCAAACTCGAACCGGTCCCCGCTCACGAGAGGGATCTTAGCGGGCCGTCGCGCTCGCGCCGATGGATCGAAAGCGCCGCTTCCGCCTAGACCAGCCCTTGGGCCTTGGCCTTTAGGCCTTGGGCCTTGACAGCCCCAAGTACCTGCTCGACGCGCTGCAGGACGGTCGGCCATCGATATTCGCGGTCCACATGCGCCAGCCCTTGGCGGCCGAAGGCCTGCCGTTCACGCGGATGCGTGAGCAGGTAATTAAATCCTTCCGCAAAGTCAGCGGACGACCGGTAGCAGAGACCACCGTTTGCGCGGCGCACCTGCCCGTCGAGAACCTTGCAGCGCGCGTTGACGAGTGCCGGAACGCCGTAGTTCCAGGCCTCCAGCAGCGCGATGCTCAGACTCTCGAACGGCGACGGCACGACGAGAGCAAGTGCGTGCGCCAGGAGCGCATCGCGCACGTCCGCACTCACATAGCCAAGCGCCTTGATCCGTGGATGGTCCGGAATGGTCATCTTCGCCGGTCCAGCCAGAACGAGCAGCGGCGCCTGCGGATGCGACCCCGCGAAGCTCTCGTAATGCTCGAGCAGCGTATGGCAACCCTTGTTGCGATCGACCCGGCCCAGATAGAGGACGTAATCTTCCGTGATGCCGTGCTGCCGCAGCAGATCGCTGCCGGCGGCGGGTCGCGCCGGCTCGAGCCCCGTGCCGATGACCGCCGATGGCGTGAGCTGGTATCCGGCACGCCCGGCCACGAGCGTTTCCTCTTCCGGGGTGAGAAACAGATACCCGGCTGGCTTCTGAAAGAACTCCTCGAGCACGTCGAGCGTGACTGCCTGATCCTCTTCGGCCGTCGGTACAAGAATCGCGCGGTCGGCGACGATGGGCACCCCGAAGTAGGACGGGGCGTACCGGAACGTCCAGAACAGCACCAGGTCGAACTCGGTGCCGTGTTGGCGCAGGTGATCGAGTAGTCCGGGCGCATCGGGCCCGTTCTCGCTGAACCATTCCTCCTGCAGTTCGCGGGGCGCGCCGCCGTCGAACACTTCGTCGCTGAGGTCGGCGAAACGTTTCAGCCGCCGCTGGCGTTTAACGGGAAAACGAAGCACACGGACGGAGCCGTCCCTGGTGGTGCCCGCAGGGTAGGCGTTCGCCCACGTGACGTAATCGCGGGCGCACGTCGTCAGAACCGTGACGTCATGACGCAGGGACAAGCGCTGCGCGAGATCACGGCAGTGCGCTTCGGAGCCGCCAGCGACGTCCGCTCCGAACCGCTGCACGACGAACGCGAGCTTCACCCTTCGACTCGCTCCGCTCGCTCAAGACAGGTTCGTTCGACTCTCATCGGTCCGGTGCTGCAGCTGCTGGCGCAGCCGCGCGGTCTCGGCGGCCAGCTCCTGTACGCACGCGAACAGCACCTGGTTGACGCGGCGCTGACGTTCGAAGTTGTCGCGGCTGTATTCGAACAGCCAGCGCAGTACCGGCATCATGAGGCGCCGCTTGACGAACGAAAGGGCAGCGCCGGCGGCGGGGCCGCGGTGCGACTGGTAATGCATCGCCGTCTGCAGCCGCCACGTGTCCGGATCACCCAGCAGCTCCGGCAACAGCAGCGCGCTCGTGTCGCCGGCAGACGTCGCCGCCTGGAGGAGACGCTCGACCTCGGCGAACACCGCGGGATCGTTGATAGCGGAGGAGGGATCGTGCCCGAGCAATTGCTGACGGAGCCGCTCGCGCACGCGGCCTCGGAGCTCCGACATTACTGCGTCGGACGAGACGTCGCTAATCAAAATCTTCGTCGTGGACGCCAGCTTTCACCCGGACGGTGCCCTTGGCGTAGCCGACGATGCGGTTCTTCTGCTTCAGGCGGAAGGCGATGTCATATTCGCCGGCCTGTCGGTAGGTGTGGTCAGAGGCGAACCGGCGCTGAATGGCACTCTTGCCGACCTCGTACGGCTCGCAGTCTTCGCTGCCGCCGGAGACAGTGCCGTCCGCCCAGTCCCATTCGACGGTCGCGCAGTAGAAGTCGGCGTAGTCGTCGGCGCCGCCTTTGATGTCCACGACGACACGGACTTTCAGCGGCGCAAAGCCAACTGGGGGCGAGGCTTTGAATGCTACACTGGGCTTCTTGTTGTCTTCGGAGCCGCGCTGAAGGGCGGACGCGGCGCCGCCAAACGCCAAACCGGCGGCAAGCGTCGCGACTGTCACACAAACCGCGCTTCGTCTGTGGGTCATGATGCGTTCCCAGGGGGCTGGTTCGCACGATTCTAAGCCTGATCCCCTGAGTGGACAAGCTAATCGGGCCAGTTTCGAACAGAACGACATTGATGCGAAGCGCCTATAAGACGCCGGATTTCGCGGTCAGCGCGCGTCGACCCGCAGAAATCGAAGCCGATCTCCTTGTTCTGCCCGTCTTCGAAGATGCCATTCCCGCAGATGAGGCCACCGTCGACGACGGGACCGGCGGGGCCCTGGGACGGGCACGGGCGAGCGGCGAGTTTCGCGGCAAGCTTTTTGACACGTTTCTGACGCCGTCGGCGTGGAAGTCGCGGCGGGTGCTCCTCGTCGGCGCCGGCCGCCGGTCGGAATGGACCACGGAGCGGATGCGCCGGGTGGCGACAACGGCTGGCCTGTTCGCGCGGCAACGTCATATTCCAGGTCTGGCGATCCTGTCCGCCGGTTCGCAAATTCCTGCGCCGGTCGCCGCGCAGGTCCTCGCCGAAGGTGTGTGCCTCGCCAACTTCGACGGCGGCGCATACAAGACGAACAACGACGCGTGGGGCTGGCTCACCACCATAGAGATCAGCGTTCCTGACAGCTCGAACGCGGCGGCCGCAGCCGAGCGGGGCCGCGTGATCGGCGAGATGACCAATCAGGCCCGCGCGCTGTCGAATGAACCGGGCAACGAGTTGACGCCCCGGGTCTTCGCCGGGCGCGCACAGGAGATCGGGAAGGCAGCCGGTCTCGCAGTCGAAGTGCTCGACGAAGAGCGCATTGCTGCGCTCAAGATGGGTCTGCTCCTCGGCGTCGCGCGCGGCAGTCAGGAGCCGGCGCGCCTGGTGGTGCTTCGTCACGAGCCGAAGGACGCGTTGCCTGGCGTCGTCCTCGCCTACGTCGGCAAGGGCATCACGTTCGACACCGGCGGCATCTCGATCAAACCTGCGCAGGACATGGACCGCATGAAGGACGACATGTCCGGCGGCGCTGCGGCAGTTTGTGCGCTGGCGGCAATCGCTCGACTGAAAGTGCCCGTGCGCTGCATCGCCGTCGTGCCGATGACCGAGAACATGCCCGGCGGCCGCGCGGTGAAGCCGGGCGACATCCTGCAGAGCGCGGAAGGGAAGACCGTCGAAGTGCTGAACACAGACGCTGAGGGACGCCTGATCCTCGGCGACGCGCTGTGGTACGCGCGCCAGCTTGGCGCCACGCATCTCGTCGATCTGGCGACCCTGACCGGCGCGTGCGTTGTCGCGCTCGGCAAGACCACGACGGGCCTGTTCGGCACGCCCGCACAGTGGGTCGAGCAGGTCCATCGCGCCTCGCAGCGCGCCGGCGATCGCAGCTGGCCGATGCCGACGTTCGACGACTACAAGGAACAACTGAAAAGCGAAATCGCCGACTTCACCAACACCGGCGGCCGCGCCGCCGGCGCCATCACCGCGGCACTGTTCCTGAAGGAATTCACCGGGGACCTGCCGTGGGCGCACATGGACATCGCCGGCACGGCGTGGGCTGAAGACGCGAAGCCGTATCAGCCGAAAGGCGCGACCGGTGTCGGCGTCCGCACACTCGTCGAGCTGGCGCTCGATGCGGCGGCGTGGAGTAAGCTGGAATTACGCGGCTGACCCATGCACCTGCTGTTACTCGCGCAGAAGCCGATCGTCGTCGACCTGGCCAAGAAGTCTGAGCCGACGCACGACATCAGCATCGACGTCGTCCTCGGCATGTTCGCGATGGCGGGGATCTTTCTGCTGGTCGCGTTCATCGGCTGCGCGATCGTGGCGGGCGGAATGATTCTCTATAAGCGCTGGCGCGACGGTTCAGCGCCTCCGTCCGAGACGCAACACACGCACATCAGGTTAGGGATCTGAGAGTTACGAATCTCATTCCGTCCTCGGCCCCATCTTCTTCAACGATCCGCGGTAGCGCGTGATACCCGCCTTCAGCGCCTCGGCGATCTGCTGCTTATAGCGGTCGGTCTTCAGCAGCGTCGCTTCCGCGCTGTTGCTCATGAACGAAATCTCCGCCAGCACGCTCGGCATCGTCGCGCCAACCAGCACCATGAACGGCGCCTGCTTGACGCCCAGGTTCTTGAGCGTCTTGTTGGTCCTTCGCAGCTGATCGTAGAGCGTCGACTGGACGATGGTCGCGAAGTCGCGCGACTCGTCGAGCTTGTTGTTGAGCGCGATCGCCTGGACGATGTCGGGCAGGTGCCGCATGTTTCGCGCGGAGCCGGCGTTCTCACGCGCCGCGATCGCCTCCGCCTCAGGATTGGCAGCGAAGTTCAGGAAATAGGTCTCGATCCCACGCGCGGCCGGCACGGGACTGGCGTTGGCGTGGATCGACAAAAACAGATCCGCGTTGTATCGGTTGGCCATCGCCGTCCGTTCCTCGAGCGACACGTAGGCGTCGGTGCGGCGGGTGAGCAGCACTTCGACGTTCTGCTTCTTCAGCAGATCCTCGAGGCGGACGGCGACGTCGAGGACCAGCGCCGCCTCCGAAATTCCGTTGCCGCGCGCACCCGGATCGTGACCGCCGTGGCCCGGATCGATCACGATACGCGTCACGCCAAGCCCGAGCTGCCGGGCGAGGGAAAAGCCTCCGCCCGTATTCCGAGGCGGGGAAGCCGGCGCGGGAGCGGCGGCGCCCGGACGTCCTGGCGGCTCCGTTGCCACCGTCGCGTTACGGCTGGCATTGGATGACGTCAGGTTGGGAGCGCGTGCCAGTACGCTGCCGAGCAGCGGCGGCCGCCGCGAGACGAGCGTCGCGGCGACGCTCGTCGGCGCGCGCTCGAAGTCGATCACAATGCGGAACGGATTGTAGAGAGAGTAGACGCTGTGACTTCCGGCGCCGCTCAGGTCCATCACCACTCGCGTCCGCCGGTTCAACTGGCGGCCGACTCGCACCTGCTTGACGACGCCATCGGGGAACGGAATGGTGGCGTCCTTCAACGTATCGTCAGCGCGGGTGTTGGGGAGGTCCACGAAGACGCGCGGCGGTCCTTCGATCCGGTCATCATCAAACGGTACTTCGCGATCGAGTTCCAGCGTGATGCGGAGTGTCTCCGGCAGCACGTCGCGGCGGATCGCCCGCAACGTGACCGTGGACGCTGTTGCCGTCGTTGTCGTGGGTGCTGGCGGTGGCGCCGAGACGGAGGGTGCCTTTTGGGCAGGCGGCCGGCCGGCTGCGACCGGCGCGTCAACTTCCGTCGCGCGGCCTCCGGCGTCGAGAGCTTTCATTCTGGCTGCCGCCTGGCGTGTCAAGGGACTGCCCGGAAACCGGGTTGACAGGGACTTGAGCAGCCGAACAGCCGTCGTGCGGTCAGCGGAGTCGCCGAACTTCGCAAACGCGTCGGCGGCCAGCAGGCCTCCCTGTGAGAGGGAATCGTCCGTGTGCTCGCTGCCGGAAAACAGCTTCGCGAGATCCTCGTATGAACCGACGAGGACGCGGATCCGTTCAAGCAGCAGGCCGCCGGCTGAGCCCGGCCGCGTGGCATCGAGTTCCTGGCGCAGCACTGCCTCGCGGCGCAACGCCTGTTGGTAGAGCACTCCAGGATCCGTCGTCTGCGCCTGAAGAGACGTCGCTACGAGCGCACCCAGGACCCAGGACCACGGACGGACCAGGCACCAAGCCCCAAGGACCAAGGACCGTTTACCGCAGCTGGGCATCGACTTCCTCGAAGTAGCTGCGATCGACCAGCACCTCGCGCGGTTTGCCGCCTGCCGCGGGCGACACGAGTCCTTCGGCTTCCATCATGTCCACCAGCCGCGCGGCGCGGCTGAAGCCGATGCGCATCTTCCGCTGCAGGTACGAGATCGAGACCTGGCCGCTCTCGACCACGATGCGGGCGGCCTCGTCGTAGAGCTCGTCCTTCTCGAAATCCAACGCGCCGCCGGGACCGGCCTTCTCGTCATCGGCAGTGATGGTGTCGTCGAAGACTGGTTTGCCCTGCTTGCGCAGGAAGCTGGCGAGACGCGCGCTCTCCTGTTCAGAAATATACGGGCCATGCAGCCGGAGACATCGTGACGACGCCGGCGGCAGGAAGAGCATGTCGCCTTTGCCAAGCAGCTGTTCGGCGCCGTTCGAATCGAGAATCGTGCGCGAGTCGGTCTTCGACGACACGCGGAACGAGATTCGCGACGGCAAATTGGCCTTGATCAACCCGGTGATGACGTCCACCGACGGGCGCTGCGTGGCCAGGATCAGGTGGATGCCCACGGCGCGCGCCATCTGGGCAAGACGGCAGATCGACTCCTCGACCTCGTTACTTGCAACCATCATCAGGTCGGCCAACTCGTCGATAACGACGACGATGAATGGGAGCGGTCGCGGTGACTCGGGCTCGTTGCCGCCGGTTTCCGCCAGGATGTTGCGGATATTCCGGTTGTACTGATCGATGTTGCGGACCCCTTCGGCGGCGAGCGTCTTGTAGCGCTCCTCCATTTCGCGCACCGCCCAGCGCAGTGCGTTGGCGGCCTTCTTCGGATCGACGACGACAGGCGTCAGCAAGTGAGGGATGTCGTCGTACATCCCGAGCTCCAGACGCTTCGGGTCGATCATGATCAGCCGCACGTCGTCCGGCGTGGCGCGATAGAGGACGCTCGTGAGCATCGAGTTCAAGCCGACCGACTTGCCGGTGCCGGTCGATCCGGCAATGAGCAGGTGCGGCATCGTCGCCAGGTCGGTCACGTACGGCTCACCGTGGATCGTCTTGCCGAGCGCCAGCGTGAGCTTCGACGCCGAACGGTGATAGGCATCCGACTCGAGCAGTTCCCGCAGAGAGATCGCTTCGCGATTCGGATTCGGAATCTGGATGCCGACCGTTGACTTGCCGGGGATGCGATCGATCAGGACCGACTCGGCCTGCATGGCCAGGCACAGATCGTCGGCCAGACCCGTGATCTTGCTGTACTTGACGCCGGCGTCCGGCTTGAACTCGAACGTCGTGACGACCGGGCCAGGATGGATCTGCGCCACCTGACCCTCGACGGCAAACTCGCGGCACTTCTCTTCGAGCTGGCGAGACAGGTCCATCAGCTCGCGCTCGTCGATCTTGCGCTCGCCCTTGGCGGCGTCGAGCAGCGACAACGGCGGCAGCGTGAACTGGCCGCGCCGCTGTGCCGGCGCCTTGAGCGGCTCCGGCTCTGGCAGCGGCAACGGAGGAGCCTCGGGCCTCTTCCGGGCGACAACAGCTGGTGCCGGCCGCGCGGGTGGCGCCTCGGCGCTTTCTTCAGCAGCGCGCGGTGGGCGGGCCGGCCGCGCCGGCGCTTCTTCCTCCGTGGATCCGCCTGGCGTCTTGATTACGGTCGGGCGGCCGTTCTTTGTCTGCCGCGCGACGAGCTCACGCCGCGCCCGTTCCTTCCGCCGCGCATCGATTCGTCCGCGCAGGATCCCAAGCCCGTTGCTCGAGGCATCCTGAAGCATCAGGAGGACGCTCGCGGACATCCGGCCGAACGAGAACTGCGTTGAGAGAATCACGGCCAGCACCATCAACGTCAGCAGGACGATGATCGAGCCGGTGCGATTCAGGTAATCGGAGAGCACTTCCGCAAACCACGACCCGATCGATCCGCCCGCATGAAAGGACTTTCCGCGGACCGCACTGCTGTCGAACACCAGGCTCAGGAACGCACCGGTGCAGACGAACAGCAGCGCCGCGCCGGTGACCTTGGTATAGGCGGCATCCGGCTTCTGGCACCAGAAGTAGTGCCAGCCGGCGATGGCGATGACCGCTGGAATCAGGTAGGCGGCATAGCCAAACAGCTGAAACGACAGTTCGGACAGAAACGCACCGACGCGGCCAACGAAGTTGGCGGGCGCGTGGCCGGACCCGGTCGTAAAGAACCACACCGGGTCGGACGGCTCGTGGCTGACCAGCGAAATGAGCCAGATCAGCCCGAGCGCGAACAGCACGACGCCGACAAACTCACTGAGGCGCCGCGAGAGAGTCGACTCCTTCACGTCAGATCTCCATCAGGATGGGGAGAACCAGCGGTCGCCGGCCGGAGCGCTTCTTGAAAAATCTCCGTAGCTCGACGCGCAACTTTTCAGTCATGAGGCCCTGATCCGTGCGCTCTTCATGACTCGAAGCCTGGATGCACTCGGCGATCACGCCCGCCGCGTCGCGGAACAGCGTGTCGGCCTGTCCCTCGTCGACGACGTAGCCGCGCGCCACAAGTTCCGGCTCGCCGACGAGCGTGGCGCCGTGGCGGCTGATGGCGACGACCGCGACGACCAGTCCGTCTCCGGCGACATGGCGCCGATCGCGGAGCACCTCGTCGCCGACTTCGCCAAGCCGCGTCACGTCGATCAGGACCCGACCCGTGGGCGCCTTGTCGGCGATGCGGGCGCCCTGTCGGTCGAATTGGATGACGTCGCCGTCCTCGGCCAGCAGAACCTGCAGTTCCCGGTCGGCGCCCGACATGACGCGTTTTGCCACACGTGCATGCTGCGCCAGTTGGCGATATTCGCCGTGGATCGGGACGAAGTAGCGCGGCCGCATCAGCGAGATCACCAGCTTCAGCTCCTCGGCCGATCCATGGCCGGAGACGTGGACGTGTTTCATGTCGGCGGTGATCACGTCTGCGCCGCGCCGCGTGACATGGCTCATCGTTCGCGCGATCGCTTTCTCGTTGCCGGGAATCGCCCGCGCTGAAAACACCACCACGTCGTCAGGACCGAGTTTGACGAAGCGGTGATCGTCGATGGCAATGCGCGAGAGCGCCGCCTGCGGCTCGCCCTGCGACCCGGTTGTGATGCAGAGCACGTCCTGCGACGCGTAGTTCTGTATGTCAATGTCGCGGATCTGCACGCCGGAGGGCACGCGCAGATAGCCGAGACGCTGCGCAATCTCGGCGTTGCGGACGACGCTGCGGCCGACGAACGCCACCTTGCGATCGAACTGGGTGGCCAGATCGACGAGCACCTGCATGCGGTAGATGCTCGAAGAGAAGGCCGCCACCACCAGCTTGCCGTGCGTGCTCGTGAAGACTTCCTCGAACGCCTCGACGACCTCGATCTCGGGGCCGGTAAAACCCTTGCGGTCGATGTTCGTGCTGTCGGCGAAGAGCGCCAGCACGCCCTGACGTCCCAGCTCCGCAAAGCGGTGGAGGTCGAAGTACTGGCCGTCGAGCGGAGTCTGGTCGATTTTGAAGTCACCGGTATGGACGATCAGGCCGACCGGTGTGGTAATCGCCAGCGCCACGCAGTCCGGCATGCTGTGCGTCACGCGGACGAACTCGATCGTGAACGGGCCGGCAGTGACCGTCTGCCTCGGCGCGACAGCCTTCAATCGCTGGCCGGGATCGATGCCGTGCTCTTCCAGTTTTGGCTCGACGAGCGCCAGCGTCATCGCCGTGCCGTAGACGGGACCGTCGAACAGCGGCATGACGTGCGGCACCGCGCCAATGTGATCTTCGTGGCCGTGCGTCAGAACGAGCGCCTTGACGTTGTGGCGGCGCGCTTCGACGTAGGTCATGTCGGGAATGATCAGGTCGACGCCGAGCTGGTCCGGGTCAGGAAACATCACGCCGGCGTCGATGAGGATCGTCGAGTCCTCCCACGTCAGCGCCATCATGTTCATGCCGAATTCGCCGAGGCCCCCAAGCGGGACGACCTCCAGCGTCGCGGCGGACACGTCGGGTACGGCGATCTGATTCATTCAGAGCGGCCCACTGCCTCCACGCCGGTGACAAGCGCGTCGGCCAGACTTCGGCAAGTCGCGAAGCGTGCAGAGGACCCTGGCAGGTCGCTCGACACGAGCTGTTCAACGTGGCTAGCGACACGCTGAACGCGGGCAGCTGGGACCACCCGATCCCGTCGCAGCCAACTCGGTTTTTCCGGGTGTGCGCGAACGGGCAACTATGGAAGGATCAACGAGTTCGGGGCAAAACTATAGCACAGCTGCGACTGAGTCGGGCGATGTCCTGCAGCGTCAGTTCTCCCGGTCGCCGGCTTCCATCGACGCCCGCGGCGGCGATCACGTCGGCGGCGGATTGGCCGAACGTGGCGGCGACCGGCTCGAGCGCGTTCAGCAGCTTCTTGCGACGCTGCAGGAACACGCCGCGGACCAGCCGTTCGAAGGTTGCCAGGTCGCCGACGTCCTCGCGCGCGTGTCTGAATCGCATCCGCACGACCGCCGACGTTACCTTCGGAGGTGGCCGGAACGCACCTGGCGGAAGCGTCAGGACGCGCTCGACGTCTGCCAGCAACGCAACTTGAACCGCCAGGGTGCCGTAGTCGCTGCTGCCCGGCGCTGCAATCAGCCGGTCGGCGACCTCCTTCTGCAGCATCACCGTGGCATCGGCGAGCGTCCTGCCCTCGGCTGCCGCGTGCAGCAGCTTGAAGAGAATCGGCGACGAGACGTTGTAGGGCAGGTTACCGACCACACGCAGCGGCTTGCGCTCGTCGCGGAGTAGGTGGTCAAGGTCCGCGTCGAGGAAGTCGCCTTCGACAATGCGCGCGGAGGAGGGAAGTCGGGAGCGGAGAAACGCCACCAGGTCGCTGTCGATTTCGACGGCGATCAGGCGCGCGACGCGGCTGGCGAGCGGGATGGTCAAGGCGCCGCGGCCAGGACCGATCTCCAGGAACCGGTCGTCGGGCGCGGCGGACAGCGAGGCGAGCAGCTTCGCTACCCAGGCTGGTTCGAGGAAGTGCTGACCGAAGCGTTTCCTCGCGCGCGGAAGGGGAGTCATTGGGAAATGCAGGATGCAGAATCCAGAATGCAGGCACGCTTCCGCGCATCGTCAGTCGACTGAATTCTGCACGCTGAATTCTGCATTATTCGTCTTCGTCTTCATCAGCGCCCAACGTCTCGCCGCGCCAGTAACGCTCCTCGATTTCTTCGATCTCTTCTTCACTCATCCCGAAGTAGTGGCCGACCTCGTGAATCAAGGTTTCGCCGATGACGGCGCGGACTTCGTCCTCGTCCTCGCAGTCTGCTTCGATCGGCCGCTGGAAAAGGGTGATGCGATCCGGCAGGTTGTTGCCGAACGCCCAGGTCCGCTCCGGCAACGGAACACCCTGGTAGAGACCGTACAGCGAATCAGGCGGCTCGATCTCCATCTCGGTGAGGAGGTCCGCCGACGGTTCCTCTTCGACGACCAGGGCGAGGTTCTTCATCTCGCGGCGGAAGCGTTTCGGGATCAGCATCACCGCTTCGGCAACGAGGCGTTGAAACTGTGCGCGCGTCATTCGGTCACCGGCGTGGTCGACGCGTACCCGGACGCCTGCGTTGCAGGCCGGCGGGTCGACCGGCGTGATCAGCCTTGGCGATCTTCGTGCTCTTCGCGTTCTTTGTGCCTGCCTTCGCGTCCTTAATCGTCAGCGTCGTGCCCTTGACCGGGCGTTCACGAGCGACGACGTTGCGGTAATAGTCGCAATCGTCGCGCACCGAACACTCGTCACACAGCGGCTTCGGCCGGCAGACGCGACGGCCATGCAGGATCTGCACGTCCGAGGCGAGCGTCCACATGTCCGCCGGCAGTCGATCGCACAGCTGCTCTTCGACCACTTCCGGGTTCTCGCCCTCCGCAATGCCGATACGGTTCGACACGCGCAGGACGTGACGGTCAACCGGCAGGCCGGGCACGCCAAGCGCGTGGCCAAGGACGACGTTCGCCGTCTTGCGGCCGACGCCGGGAAGCGTCGTCAGTTTCTCCATCTCTGCCGGCACTTCGCCGCCATGTTCGGCAACCAGCTTCTGCGCCATGCCGATCAGCGCCTTCGCCTTCTGACGGAAGAACCCGGTGGACAGAATCTGCTTTTCGAGCTCCGAGCTCACCGCGGTTGCCAGTGAACGCGCGTCGGGATATCGCCGGAACAGTGCCGGCGTCACCATGTTCACACGCTGGTCCGTTGACTGCGCCGACAGGATCGTGGCGACGAGCAGCTCGAAGGCGTTTCGATAGTGGAGCTCAGTATCGGCGTTGGGATGCTGCTCGGCGAGGGTGTCGATGATGCGGCGAGTGGTGGAGGCGGGTTTCATGAAATGCAAAATGCAAAATTCAAAATGCAAAAAGGCACGTGCGATCGCCACGCTTTTGCATTTTGCATTTTGAATCTTGCATTTCCGAAGTCAGTGAATAGGCCCACCCTGCTTCGACCAGCCGACGTTGGTATAGGTCTCCGAAAATACCCGCATGTGTTCCTGCAGCGCGGCGATGAGGTTCGGCACGAACTGGACCGGCACGACGACCCGCGAGCGCACCGGCGCGCGCACGACGTGCTCGCTCTCGGCTTCGCGCAACTCCTTCTCGGAAAGGGGCATGACTTCGCAGAAGGTGAGCGTGAAGTCGAAGGGCGTGTGCGCGATCGAGCAGAAGTTCGCGTATGTGCGGGGATCGTTGGGCTGTTCGTCCGGGACTATCGTGAAGTTGATCTGTTTGCGCTCGGGCTGGTCGGCTGCCATGTTCAGTACTTTCGCATAACGCCGACGACGACGCCCTGGACCTGCACCTGGTCGGGATCGATGTACAGCGGCTGCATCGTCGGATTCGCCGGCTGCAGGCGGACGCGGCCGTTTTCTCTGTAGAACTTTTTCAGCGTGACGTCGTTGCCGCCGACGAGGGCGATGACCATCTCGCCGTTGTCCGCGGACTTGCGGTCTTCGATGATCACGAAGTCGCCGTCGCGAATCTGCTCGTCGATCATGGAATCGCCTTTGACGCGGAGGACGTAGCTGTCGCGCTTGCCGGCGAGCGCTTCGGGCACGGCAATCGTTTCGCTGCCGGCGACAGCTTCGATTGGCGCGCCCGCCGCCACAAAGCCGAGCAGTGGGAGTTCCATCGCACGCCCCCCCGTCCGCGCCGGCACCAGTTCGACCGACCGGCTCCGGTTCCAGGCGCGACGGATGAACCCCTTTTCCTGCAGGTTCGTCAGGTGCTTGTGAACGGTGGCCAGCGACGAGAGATTGAAGCGTCGTCCGATTTCTTCCAGGCTGGGCGCGTAGCCGTGCTGCTGGATGAACTCGTTGAGGTAGTCGAGGATTTCCCGCTGTCGTTTCGTCAGAGGTAGCACAGCGTCACTCCGTCCACCGATGTGCACCCGGACACTCGGTTCCGGGCGTAATCAGCAGAGCCGGCCACACTATATGCGAACATAAGGCGAAGAACAACCCGGGTGCTACACTCAGAACGCCGGCTCCTTGGGGGACTCTGACCATGCGGTTTTCCCTGTACCCGACCGCCCTGACTGCCGTTGTCGTGCTTGCGTCTCTGGCCGTTGCACAGGCCGTAACGACGTCAAAACCGCAAGCTGATTCGTTTGCGAAGAAGCTGGCGGTCATCAAGCAGCACGCGGAACGTTCACCCGAAACAGCGCGACGCACGACGGTGACGGAAGGCGAGGTCAACTCGTGGTTCGTCTACCGAGCCAAGCCGCTGCTTCCCGCCGGGGTCAAAGACCCGAGCGTCGTGGCCGTCGGCAGCGGCAAGCTGCTCGGCGTCGTCACCGTCGATCTGGAAGACATCGGCAAGCAGAAATCGAACGGTGGGTCCGACGCCTGGCGGCTGCTGGGCGGCCAGCTGCCCATTTCGCTGAGCGGCGTTTTACGCACGAAGGACGGCCGCGGCCAATTCGAACTGCAGTCCGCCAGCCTCGCGGGCGTACCGGTGCCGAAGGCGCTGGTGCAGGAACTGGTGACGCACTACACCCGCACCGACGAGAAGCCGGACGGCATCCGGCTCGACGAGGCGTTTTCGCTGCCGGCCAACATCAAGCAGATAGATGTGGGACAGGGACAGGCCATCGTGGTGCAGTGAGTGCGCGATGACGTCCTTGCTACTGCGCTTCAGTTCCTGAAGGGCGTCGGTCCGCGCAAGGCGGCGGACCTGAAACGGGCCGGTCTCGTTACCGTCGAAGATCTCCTGTATCGGCTGCCGTTCCGTTACGAAGATCGCAGCAAGATGCAACCGATTGCATCGCTGCGTCCGGGCCAGAAAGCTGCCGTCCTCGGGGACATCAAGTCCGCAAACTTGACGCTGACGCGGCGTCGCGGTTTTCGGATCTTTCACATCGTTCTGGGTGATGCGAGCGGCGCCATTCGCTGTACCTGGATGAATCAGGCGTTTCTCGCCGATATCCTCAAGCCGCATCTTCAGGTCGTCGTCTTCGGCGACGTCAAGCTCGACTCGTCCGGCTTGCACTTCATGAACCCGGAGTACGAAATCGTGTCCGGCGATTCAGCAGTCGACGCGCTCGGCGGCGTTCACACCGGCCGCATCGTTCCGTTCTACGAGAAGACCGGCACGGTGACCCCGAACATGCAGCGCCGGCTCGTGCGCCAGGCGCTCGATCAGCTTCCGCAGGAGATTCAGGATCTGCTGCCAGCGGAACTGCGCGAGCGGGCGAAGCTGGCGCCACGCCGGGTCGCGCTCGACGAGGCTCATTTTCCGGCGAACGACGAATCGCTCGACCGGCTGAACGCCTTCCGCACACCGCCACAGCGGCGGTTGATTTTCGAGGAGTTCTTCCTCTACCAGCTCGGTCACGCGTGGCGGCGGCACGCGGGCAGCGTCGAGTTGAAGCCGTTCGTCCCGAAGGTGGACGATCGCATTCGCGCAGCGGCGGCGGCGGTGCTGCCGTTCAAGCTGACGGCCGGTCAGAAGTCGGCGCTGAAAGAGATCGTCGACGACATGCTGCGCCCGTCGCCGATGAACCGGCTGTTACAGGGCGACGTCGGCGCGGGGAAAACGATCGTCGCGCTGCTCGCCGCCATCGTCGCCATGGAGAACGGACTGCAGGTCGCGTTCATGGCGCCAACAGAAATTCTGGCGGCGCAGCACTACAGCAACATCGCACGTCTGTTGGCCCCGTCGCGTTTTCGAGTGGACATGCTCACGGGCAGCACACCCGGGCTGCACAAGCACACGCTGCTGTCGCACATCGAGCGTGGAACGACACACCTGGTCGTCGGCACCCACGCGCTCGTGCAGGACAAGATCAGATTTCACAAGCTCGGGCTGGTGGTCATCGACGAGCAGCACCGCTTCGGCGTCGCCCAGCGGGCGGCGCTCCGTGCCAAAGGACTGCGTCCCGACGTCCTGCTGATGACGGCGACGCCGATTCCTCGAACGCTGGCGCTGACCGACTACAGCGAGCTCGACGTCTCGAAAATCACCGATCTGCCGCCAGGACGAAAGCCGGTGCAGACATGGGTGAAGCCCGAATCGCGCCGCGACGAGATCTACCAGCTCATTCGCCAGCAGCTCGACGCCGGCCGCCAGGCCTACATCATCTATCCGCTGGTCGAGGAGTCGGAGAAGATCGATCTGAAATCCGCCACCGAAATGGCCGATCACCTGCAGGCAGAGGTGTTTCCGGCCTATCGCGTCGCGCTGCTGCACGGGCGGATGAAAGACGATGTGAAGGCGCGCGTCATGCACGCGTTCTCGAAAGGGCAGGTCCACATCCTGGTGTCGACAACCGTCGTGGAAGTCGGCGTCGACGTTCCCAACGCGTCGATCATGGTGGTCGAGCATGCCGAGCGGTTCGGGCTCTCGCAGCTCCATCAATTGCGCGGACGCGTCGGCAGGGGTCCGTGGGAGTCGCACTGCATTCTGTTGTATCAGGCGCCGTGGACGGATGAGGCGCGGGAACGGTTGAAGGCGATGGCGGAGACGAACGACGGCTTTGTCATCGCCGAGCGCGATCTCGAGCTGCGGGGACCGGGCGATTTCTTCGGCACGCGGCAGTCGGGACTGCCAAAGCTGCGCACCGGCGATCTCGTACGCGATCGGGACATCATGGAAGACGCGCACCGCGAAGCTCGCGATCTGATTGACCAGGGCGGACTCACGCCGGATCTGATGGCATTCGTGCAGGAACGCTGGCAGCGGCAGTTTGGACTGATCGAGGTCGGGTAACACGAAGGGCACGAAGGGATCGAAGGTCACGAAGAAAACTAGAATCTCTTCGTCGCTCAACGATCTCTTCGTGGCCTTCGATCTCTTCGTGCCCTTCGTGCCCTTCGTGCCATGCGGGTGATAGCCGGTCGATACAAGGGTCGCCGGCTGAAAGCACCGACCTGGGAAGGCCTCCGCCCGACTTCAGACAAGCTGCGGGAGACGCTCTTCAACATCCTGGCGCCGCGGATCGACGGCGCGCGCGTGCTGGACGGTTATGCAGGCACGGGCGCAGTCGGCATCGAGGCGCTCAGTCGCGGCGCGGCGCATGTCACATTCGTCGAAAAAGATCGCCGCGCGACGGCGCTAATCGCCGAGAACGTCGCCGCCTGCGACGCGGCCGCGGACTATACTATCGAGACAGGCGACACGGTGACGCTGCTGCGGCGAGGGGTGGCGGCGCCGTTCGATCTGATCTGGCTCGATCCGCCGTACGACAGTGCCGACAGCTTCGACGCGCTCGACGCGGCGGCTGACGCGCTCGCGCCAGGCGGACTCGTGGTGCTCGAACGCGCCACGCGGCGGCAGCCGAACGTTCCGGCGATGCTGTCGCGGGTGCGCGATGTGAAGTCCGGCGACAGCACGCTGACGTTTTTCGCCCGCTCGTCATAGGAACTTCTTCCGGCTGAAGCCGGAAGCCACGAAACACTATGGCACTGGATCGCAGAGATCCGCCGAACGGGCGGCTGGCGCTGTTTCCCGGGTCGTTCGATCCGCTGACGAACGGGCACGTCGACATCGTGCTGCGCAGCGCCCATCTGTTCGAGCGCGTGCTCATCGCGGTGCTCGTCAACCCGGAGAAGCGGCCGCTGTTCTCGCCGGATGAGCGCGTCGGCATCATCCGGCAGGTGTTCCGCGAGTATCCGAACGTCGAAGTGGACACCTTCGCCGGGCTGCTCGTCGACTACGCGCGCACCAAACGGGCGAGCGCGATCGTTCGCGGGCTCCGTGCCGTATCAGATTTTGAGTACGAATTTCAGATGGCGCTGATGAACCGTCATCTCGAACCGACGCTCGAGACGGTCTTCATGATGCCGGCCGAGCAGTACACGTATCTGAGCTCGCGGCTGATCAAGGAAGTGTTCAGCCTCGGCGGGGAAGTCCGCGGGCTCGTCCCGCCGGTCGTCGAAGAGTGGATGCGAAAAAAGCAGGGAGCACGAGCTTAGTGGCGTGTGTCCACGCGAAGAGTACCATTCAGGGGTACGTTCCGACGTCGGTTTTTCCGGGCGCGACAACCCGGGTCCACGCCGCGCGCTTGCGCGGTGGGTGGGAGCGGAGCGGCCGGTAGCAAAACTGGAAGGACATAGCACGAGATGTTTGCAGAGCGGTTAGCGCAGGTTTCGGAATCAGCCACGATGAAGGTCGCCGCCGAGGCGGAGCGGCTTCGCCGCGCGGGTCACGATGTCGTGGACTTCAGCGTCGGCGAACCCGATTTTCCGACGCCCGAGCACATCAAGGCGGCGGCGAAGGACGCCCTCGACAAGAACTTCACCAGATACACGGCAGTCGCCGGCATCCCCGAACTGCGCGAGGCGATCTGCGCGCGTTACAAGTCGGACTACGACATCAACATTACGCCCGCCGAAGTCCTGATGACGTTCGGCGGTAAACAGGCGCTGTTCAACGCCGCACTGGCCTTGCTCAACAAGGCCGACGAGGTCATCACGCACGCCCCCTTCTGGCCGACGATTCCCGAGCAGGTGAAGCTGGTCGAGGCGCAGCCGGTGATCGTGCACACGAACTGGCAGGATTCGTTCGCCGTGCATGCGGACGCTGTGCTCGCTGCGATCACGCCGAAAACGAAGGCGATCATCCTGAACTCGCCGAACAACCCGACCGGCGCAGTGATCGACCAGTCGGCCGTCGCCGCCATCGCCGACGCCGCCGCAAAGCGCGGGATCTGGATCGTCGTGGACCTCTGCTACGAGCACCTTATATACGAGGACGTGCCGCACAACCTGCCGAAGGTGCTGTTCGATCGTCATCGCGACCGGACGGTGCTGGCGTGCTCGGCGTCAAAAGCATATGCGATGACGGGATGGCGGGCCGGCTGGACGATTGCGCCGGCGGCGCTGACGAAGATGTTCAACACGATCCAGGGACAGACGACGTCGAACATCACGTCGGTGACGCAGAAGGCGATGGTCGCTGCGCTCAACGGCTCGCAGCAGCCGGTCGCGGCGATGCGGGATGAGTTCCGCCGCCGCCGCGACGCGATTCACGGCTGGTTGACCGCCCACCCCGGCATCCAGTGTGTGAAGCCGAAGGGAGCGTTCTACCTGTTCCCGAATATCAGCGGCGTGTTGAACGACCAGGTGCGCACATCGATGGACTTCGCCCAGCAGCTCCTCGACAAGGAGCGCGTCGTCGTCACGCCGGGCGAGGCATTCGACGCGCCCGGCTACCTGCGTATTTCGTATGCGACGTCGATGGAACGGCTGCGTGAGGGTGCGGACCGCATGCTGCGGTTTGCCGAGTCGCTGCAGCCGGCGAAGGCAAGCGCCTCCTGACCGTCGTCGGGCGCCCCTTCAGGGGCGCTCATTTCTTCTGCAGCCCGCGGAACAGCACGATGTCCGTTGACGTCGTGCCGCGGGCCACAGCCAACCGCCGTCCGTCGGCGGACCAGTCGAAGTCCCAGATTTGCTGACCGTCGGGCGCGAAGTGTGTGAGCTGGCGAGGCGCACTGCCGTCGAGCGGCTCGACCCACAGGTCAGACACGGTCTTCGGGTCAACATACGCGAGGGCCTTGCTGTCCGGCATCCAGCGCCATCGCGCCCGAGCGGGAAGCGTCCGCCTGGACGAGCACGCTGCGACATCGCACACCGCGATGACGGGCTGATTCCCTTCGCCAACAGATGGATAGGCAATCCACTGCCCGTCAGGCGAGACTTCGACCCTGCCGCCGTCTAACACCGATACCCCAGGGCGAATCCGATCTGCGGTTATTTCACGTGAATCGTTGCCGTCGAGAGCGGCCAGCATGATCGCCGCCGTTGCGCCGCCGGCACGTCTGTCGATCGTGACGTAGTGCCGGCCATCGGCTGTCACGTGCCCCGCTTCCGGCGATAGGACGGCACGTTGGATCCGGACCCGATTCTGACGAGTCAGGTCCATCTTCCAGAAATCGCGCGAGTCGTAGTCAAGAAAGAAGATCGTCGAGCCATCGCGGGCTACTGAAGGATTCCCGCCGCCTTGCGCGAGGATTTCCTCCGACTGTGTGGAGACGCGCCATCGCGACAGAGCGAACCCGCGGCTCGAGCTGCTGACGTAGAGCAGATCGTCCCCGACCCATCGCACGACATTGCCGACGGGTCCCTTCGATCGCCTCGTTGGCACCGTCCGGCTCCACTTCGCTGCCGTCGCATCGCTCGTCCAGATATCGAAGGAGAATTCCGCGCGCGCTGTCACGACGGCGTTGCGATCCGCGGTAAGGCTGACGCCGATGTACTGACTGGTATCGTTGGTCAAACGGCGGAAGGTGCCGTCCGCAACGGAGACCAGCCACAGTTGCTGCGGCGCGCTCGGCCTGTCGAGCATGCTCGCGAGCAATGTGCCGTTGCCGAGCCACCCCACGCCAGAAGCAAAGCGGGTTGGCCCAGCGTCGGCGGTGCGCTCCAACCCGGACGTGACGTCCACGAGGACGATCTGTCCTGTTGCGGATTCGCCGTCTTTGCCGCCAAGGACGGCAATCGTTCGGCCGTCGGGCGACCAGGCGGGTGCAACGCTGGCGCTCGGCACGGCGCCCCAGAAACGCTTTGGAGACTGTCGCGAGGCGACGACACGCTCACTGTTGCCGTCACTCGACGCGACCACCAGCTCCGCCCGATCGGCACCGGCCTCGCGCACATAGGCCATCCGGTCGCCACTCGGCGAAAAACCGACACTCCCAGCCTGAAGCAGCCGCCTGGCGCTGCCTCCGAGAAACGGCACTTGCCACAGCTCGAACGCGGCCTGCCCTCGCACCTGTTTGACATAATTCACAAACGCGCCATCGGGCGTGACCGTGGCCCCCCGAAGATCTGTGCCAGCCTCGGGCGGCACGATTTCTACATTGCTTCCGCTCGCCACTTGACGCACCCGAAGGCTGTCCCGGCCGAAGCCGCGCTCGATGTACACGACGTAGTTGCCGTCGGGGGAGATAGCCGGCGCATGTGCAGTCCCGCTCGTCGTCAGCTGTTCGACCTGGAGACTGGCGATAGACAAGCTGCTCGCGCCGGCGATCGGCGGCGCCGCGGTCGTCCCGGACTTGACGAAGTAGACAAGTCCGACGACGGCGGCAAGTAGCACCGCCGCTGTGATAGTCACGGCCTGGCGATGGCGGCGCAGCACGCCGACGATGACTTGCGCGTCCGAGGAAGTGGCGGGCACGGCGACCCCAGGCGCAGAGGCGCGGTGCGTCCCGATTTCGGTGTCTGAGTCCAGCGCGGTAATGATCGTTCCGGGCGCGGGCGGAAGGCTCAATTCGCGCTTCAAGCGGGTCAGATCGGCGCGGAGCTCCGACGCGGTCTGCGTGCGGACGTCGCAGTCCTTTTGCAGCAGCTTAAGAATCGTCTGTTCGAGCCTTGCCGGGAGGTCGAGCCGCAATTGCCTCGGCGCCACGGGCGGGGCGTGCAGGATCGCCGCCGACCTGACGGCGTTGGTCGCGCCTGCGAATGCGCGCCGGCCGGTCGCCATCTCATAAAGGACACATCCCAGTGAGAACAGATCGCTACGCGCATCGAGCGTCTCGCCGCGCAACTGCTCCGGCGACATATAGGCAACGGTGCCAACGGCAACGCCCGGATCGGTGAGCGGAGCCCGTGCCGACATCGTCGGGGACGCCGTCGCTTCGACGTCCGGCGCGGATGACTGGGTGACGCGCGCCAGACCGAAATCGACGATTTTTGGCCCGTGAGGAGTCAACAACAGGTTGGCTGGCTTGAGGTCGCGATGGATGATGCCGCGGGCGTGCGCGGAGGCGAGGGCGTCTGCCAGCGCCACGCCGATGTCGACGAGCAGCGGGATATCGAGCGGGCCGCGCTGGATGCGTTGCTGGAGCGTCTCGCCTTCCAGCAGCTCCATCACCAGATACGGTACCGGTGTGGTCCCAATGTCGTAGATTGCACAGATGCCGGGGTGATTGAGCGCGGCGATCGCCTTCGCTTCACGCTCGAAGCGCTCAAGAGCGTTGGACGGCAGCGTATCGGTGGGGAGAACCTTGACAGCAACCAGACGATCGAGTCGTGTGTCGCGCGCGCGATACACCTCGCCCATACCGCCCGAGCCGGCGGGGGCCAGAATCTCGTACGGGCCGAGGCGAGTGCCGGAGGCGAGCGCCAGACGCGGCATTATAGATGGCGCCCCGGGACGACCGTGAGTATTCCACCTGCTTTCGCCGAGGAGCTCCATCAGAAGATAGGTCCGCCGTACGTCCGCGACGATCGCGAGACGCTCGTGCAGTACGCTGCCGACGCACTTGGCATCGGAGCACCTCCGGACCTCGTCGTTTTTCCGGGCAGCACTCAGGACGTTTCGACCCTCTCGCGGCTCTGTCACGAGCACCGGATCCCGCTCGTCGTGCGGGGAGCGGGGACCGGCTATACAGGCGGCGCCGTGCCGACACACGGCGGCGTAGTGCTTTCGATGGCGCGGCTCAATCGCATCCTCGAGATCGACGAAACGAACCTGCTGGCAATCGTTGAGCCCAATGTCGTCACCGCTGATCTGCAGCGGGCGGTCGAAGCCGTCGGACTCTTCTATCCGCCGGATCCGGCGAGTCTCGAGACGTCGTCCATCGGCGGAAACGTGGCGGAGTGTGCCGGCGGTCCGCGCGCATTCAAATACGGGACGACCAAACGCTACGTACTCGCGCTCGAGGCCGTGCTCCCCGGCGGGGAAGTGGTGCACACGGGATCGAAGGCGGTCAAGAACGTCGTTGGCTATGACCTGACCCAGCTGCTCGTTGGATCTGAGGGGACGCTCGCCGTCATCACGAAGATCACGCTGCGACTGATCCCGAAACCCCCGGCGCGGGCGACGCTGGCAGCGCCGTTTCGTAGCATCCGCGATGCAGTCAATGCAGTGACGGCGCTGCTGCACGAACGCGTTGTCCCGGCCGCCATCGAGCTCATTGACGACGACTCACTGCGCGCCGCGGAGCGATATGCGGGCAAAGCGGTGGCGCAGGGGCAGGCGCTGTTGATCGTGGAGTGCGATGGAACGCCCGCCGCAGTCGAAGAGGAGATCGGTCGCGTTGAACGTGCGTGTCTTGCCAGTGGGGCCGTGCAGGTGACGCGGGCGGCGGACGAAGCCGCACGCGAGGAGCTGTGGACCGTCCGACGTCAGGTCTCACTCGCGCTGCGCGCCACCGGGCTCCTCAAGATCAACCATGACGTCGTGGTTCCCCGCGGTCGCATCCCTGAGCTGTTCGACGCGGTCGAGCGGTTGCGACGCGACTATGCACTGACCATTGCCTGCTTCGGACATGCGGGCGACGGCAATATCCACGTCAACCTGATGATTCGCCGGGATGACGCCGACGAGCTGGCGCGCGCACAACGCGCAGAGCGGACGCTGTTCGAGCAGGTCGTCGCGCTGGAAGGGTCGATTAGCGGCGAGCACGGGATCGGTTTCGCCAAAGCAAAGTACCTGAGTCTCGAACTCGATGCCGCCCAGATCGAACTGTTGAAGCGCATCAAGGCAGCGTTCGATCCGCATGGAATCCTGAACCCTGGCAAGATCTTCCCGCCGCCAGAGAGCTGACGGCTTCAGCGCTGCGGCTGCAGCTTCGAGATCTCGCCCAGCAGCGTTCGCGCCCGTTCGCGCATCTCATCGTTGTGCGGCCGCGCCAGCACCGGGCCGATGAGCGCGCGCGCCGCCGGGATCTCGTCGAGACCGAGGAGGGCAGCGGCAAGCTGGAGGGCAGCGTCCTGATTGTCCGGTGCTGCTTTGACGAGCGGTGTCAGCAGCTCGCGCATCTTCTCGAAGTCGTTGGTCCGGCCGTACACGGTGGCGAGCATCTGGATCGCCGCTGGATAACCCGGACGCAGGGCAATGGCACGTTCGAGCGCCGCCCGCGCCCGTTGTGCCCGGGGCGGGTCGAGCACCGCTTCGGTCGCCAGCGCCCAGCCGTACTCGAACTGCACCGATTCGATCTCCGGGCCCGCGGCGACCGCGCGGTCGAGCAGAGCGAGGCCTTCGGGCCTGTTCCCCTGACGAATCCGCAGGACGCCGAGAGTGGCCTGTGCTCGAGGCAGATCACCGCGCACGCGCAACGCCCGCTCCAGCAGCGGTATCGCCTCCGGGCCACGCTGCAGATGCGCCAGCAGATCGGCCAGCCAGGCGTCAGCTTCCGCGGCGTCGGCAGTCGTCGGTTCCGAATCGACCCGCGTGGTGACACCGGTGGCGGAGCTGGGCTCGACCTGGTCGTAGATCCGGCTCTGTACGTACCTCCTGACTTCGACGTCGAGGCGCTCGACTCCCATCCCGTAGATGGCGCGGACGCTTTTGTCGGCGTCCTCGCCATCGGCGAGATGCCGCGCCAGCGACTCGAGGGCAGCAAGGCCCCCCGGGCCACGATGTCTCGCGTAATGCACCAGCGCCCAGGACTGCGCGTACAGCAGATCGCGCTCGACGCCCTCGCGTGTGTAGGCCTTCGAGTCGCGACCGATCGCAAACAGATCCGGGAGCGGGAGGAGGCGACCGCGCAGCAGGGCGTCGTGGCGGCGGATCGGCGTGCCCAGCAGCATACGGCGTCCGCCATCTCGCATCTCGAACGTGCTGAAGTACTCGGCGAGACCCTCGTTGAACCACAACGGCGCGTGCGTGAACGCGTTGTTGACCAGCAGGTGCGAGAACTCGTGGAAGATGATCGGAAACGCCCGTTCGCCTGCCTCGACATTCATCGTGATGTAGTTGACGTCCGCACCGTCGACGAACGAGCCGTCAACGAGTACCGTGCGCCCGTTGGCGACCGGCATGAACGGTCGATACGAATCTGCATCAGGAAAGACGATGACGATGACCGGCGCGCTGCCGGTTCGGAATACCGCGGGGAGCACGTGCCTGACGACGTCGCGAAACTGTTCGAATCGAAGCGCGACGTCATGAAGGCGACGCGCCGGGACGTCGCCCATCACGTAAAAGTTGGCCGTGCGAAGCGCACGCCACTCCGCCACCGCCAGACTCGGCGACATAAGCACGAGCGACATTGCCGCGAGAAGAGCGCGCTGCACGATGTGCGGCAGGGTATCACCGTCCGTGGCTTCCGCCAGCGCCATGCGCATGTGGCTTCCGCCTGCAGGCGGACGAAGCGGCTGCCCGCGCGATAATTCGAACATGGCGAAGACAGTAGCGGTCGTCGGCGCGTCGAGCAGTCGCGCCAAGTTCGGCAATAAGGCGCTGCGGGCGTTTCAGGCCGAGGGGTATCACGTCGTTCCGATCAACCCCAACGAGTCTGAAGTCGAGGGACTGAAGACGTATGCATCGGTGCTGGACGTGCCCGAGCCGATCGATATGGCGACCGTCTACGTGCAGCCCGACGTCACGCTGCGACTGCTCGACGAATTTGCACGTAAGGGCATCGCTGAGATCTGGGTGAACCCCGGCGCCGAAGACGACGCCGTCATGGCCGAGGCACGGAGGCGCAAGATGAACGTCATCTTTGCCTGCAGCATCATCGGCATCGGCCGTAATCCTTCTCACTACTGATCGGAGGATCCGTGACAACGATCCGCCTGCGGCGCAACGGTCCGTATGTCATTGACAGCGAGGATGTACGGGTCATCGACTGGAACGGCGTGGAATACACGATCGACCGTCGTCCGGTGGCGCTGTGCCGATGCGGCGCATCAACGACGAAGCCGTTCTGCGATGGGACGCACTCGCGGATTGGGTTTCAGGCGGCGGAGGCGGCGGTGGGACCGGAGGCGGCGGACAAGCCGGCTACAGGTTGAACCCGTCCGGCACGAAAACGACCGCGGCGCCGGCCGAGAGCGGCGAGCAGCTCGAGCGCGGCAACAACGGAAACGAGCCGCGCAATGCGCGACAGGTCATCACCTGGGCACGAATCCGTCGGGAAGCAATTCCAACGCGACAGCCGTCGCCAGACCCGTCTCCCGCGACCTCCAGGTGAGCAGCGCGGGCACTCGTGGTTGGACACCACAGCTGACGCTGCCGCCCGTTTGCGATCGATAGGTGATGAACTCGACGGCCCGGAAGCTGGTCGCGCGCGCGCGAACGGGACGTTCGGCTCCGCTGACGACCACCACGATTCCGTCGTTGGTGCATTCGACCTCTTGCAAGATACCAAATGTCCGCTGCTCGCCCTCGCGAGGCTGACGCAGGGCAGGGATGAAGCTGGGCGGACGTGGTGTGTCGTTCGCACTGGCGCGACTCGGCGGCCGTCCACCGTCGGCTGGTTGTGCCGGTGTCCGATCGACGCCGTCCTGCGCGACCCGGCTCGCCGCCTCCCGCTGTGTCTGGATGCGCGCCAACTCCCCTAACAGAGATCTGGCGCGCGTACCTACCCACTCACTCGGCGGGCGCGCGACGAGGGGACCGATGAGCGCTCGTGCGGCAGGCACGTCATTCAGACCGAGCAGCGCAGACCCCAGCAGCAGGATCGACTCGTGATCGGTCGGCGCCGCTTTCACTATCGGGGCGAGCAGCGCCCGTGCCTTCTCATAATCGCCGTTCGAGACGTAGGTGAAGGCGAGCAACTGCTGAGCGGCCGGATAGCCGGGACGAAGCGTCAATGCCCGTTCGAGCGCCGCAGTCGCCAGTGTGGTGCGCGCTGCATCGCGGACGACGTCCGACGTCAGCGCATACGCGTACGCAAACTGCGCGTAATCGATGTCGCCCCCTTGCGAGGTCGCTTTCTGCAGATGCACCACCGCCTCGGCGTCCCGTTGCTGCCGCATCCGCAGCATGCCGAGCGCCGCATGAGCGCGAGGGAGATCCGGGCGTGCGCCCAACGCTTTCTGCAGCCGGGCTTCCGCGTCGGCGTCGCGGTGCATGTGGGCCAGCAGATCGCCAAGCCATGCATCGACCTCGGGTGCGTCGATAGGCGTCGGAACCGCATTGACGCGTGTGACGACGCTGGCAGCGAACTCGAACTCGGCGTAACGATAAATCTGCTTGCGGACGTAGGCTTGCACCTCGGCGTCCAGAGCGTCAACTGTCATTCCGTAGGTATCACGCAGGCTGTCGGCGACCGTCTCGCCGGCGGCGAGTCGTCGCGCGAGGCTCAACAGCGCGTCACGGCGGTAGGTATCACCATGCAGTGCGTGATGCACGACGGCCCACGACTGCGCATAGAGGATTTCGCGCTCGATGCTGTCGCGCGTGTACTCCTTTGACTCGTGCTCGATCGCGAACAGCTGTGGCAGCCGCAGACGACGCTCACGCAGCAGGCCCACGTGCGCACCGATCGGCTTCCCGATCTTGGCGCGGCGGCCGCCGTTCGTAATCTCGAGCGTCGTGTAGTACTCAGCCAGTCCCTCGTTGAACCACACCGGCGCGTTCGCGAAGACCTGCGCAAGAAGAAGGTGAGAGTACTCGTGAAAGATCACCGGAAACGCCTCGTCACCCGCCTCGAGACTCAGCGTGATGTAGTTCACGTCGGAAGCCCCGTGGAAGACGCCGGCCACGGGAACGACGCGGCCATCGACGCGCGGCATGAACGGCTCGAATGAACGCTGGTCGGGAAACACGACGATCACGACCGGCGCATTGCCGCCGCGCACGGCCGACGGAACCAGCTGCGTCACCACTTCGCGAAATTGTTCGAAACGCAGCGCCACGTCGCGCAGCTGGCCGGCCGACGCATTGCCAACGACCTGGAAATGATCTGAACGCAGCGACCGCCACTCAGCGGACGCCGCCGTCGGAATGCATGCGGACAGCAAGACTACAAAGGCGAGTACCCGTCTCACGTCGGTGCCCTTGGATTGGAGTTGGATCGCGTTTATACACAAAAATAGGCGGCCCAGTTTAGGTAAACGGAGCCGCCCATGCTGTTGTCGTTGGCGGTTAGCGAACTTCGACTTCCACCGGGCTCGCCAGCGTCGGATTCAGATCCGAACCAGCGGCGAGTTCGACTTCCTTGCCTCGCGTCGCGACAACCGCACCGGTTCCGGCTGCGCCGCCAATGACCGCGCCCTTGGCCGCACCGGAGCCGCCGCCGAGAAGCCCACCGATCGCAGCGCCAATGCCCGCGCCCGCACCGATCTTCGTCGCGTCCTCGCCCTTGCTCGCTTCACCTTCGAAGCTTACGGGGTTGGTGCGCAGCGACTCCTTACGTCCGTCGATCACCACCGAGGTGAATCGAAGCCCGAGGCGCGAACGTCCCTTCACACGGCCGGCGCGCTCGACGTCGCTCACCTCGCCGTTGAAGACGGCCCCGGCGGGCAGTGCCGTTTCACCGTCGATCATCACCGCGCGACGAAGACGCGCGGTCACTGGCATCTCGACTTGCGCGGTCTCGCTCGACACCGCGGTCGTCAATTCGAGCGGCAGCGCCGTGCCGGATGGAATCGTCACATAGCGGACGACCGGCGCCGGACGCGGAGCAGGAGCCGCATTGACGCGAGGTGCTTCCGCCGGAATCGGACGCGGCGCCTCGTTTCTCGCGGTTTCACGCGGTGTCGGCCGGCCAGTCGCTCCGACGGCAGAGTTGTTCGAACGCCGCGACCCGTCCTTGTTCGAGGACGCAGCCGGCTGCGCCGGCGCGGGCTGCAGGTTCGCCTCGGGTGCCGGCTCCTGCGGCACGGCGACCGACGTCGCCTCCGTTTGCTGAGTATTTTGCGAATTGTCGGCGCCTCGATCGCCGCAGCCCGCGGCGAAGGCAGCGCCAAGCAGTGCAACGGCCATCAACTGAGTCTTCATTTCACTCCCCCTGTGCCAGGGGTTAGTTCAAGGATCGGTCCACCCAGCCGGAAGCGCTGGCTTGATTAGATTCAATTATTGTGTCTGAACAAGTATCAATTTGACTGATACAAGCCCGACAGGGCAGACTGGCGTCATGCCAAGCCAACGCACCGGTGCCCAGATCATCTGGGAATGCCTTGTTCACGAAGGGGTAAATACCGTTTTCGGGTATCCGGGCGGAGCCATTCTGCCTGCATACGACGCGATGCTCGATTACCCAGTCCGGCACGTCCTGGTCAGACACGAACAGGGTGCGACACACATGGCGGACGGCTACGCCCGCGCCGGGGGGAGTGTCGGGGTGGCAATTGCGACTTCGGGGCCTGGGGCAACAAATCTGGTCACTGGCATCGCGACGGCGATGATGGACTCGGTGCCGATGGTGTGCATCACCGGACAGGTGCCGAGCAAGCTGATTGGCTACGACGCGTTTCAGGAAACCGACATCACCGGCATCACGCTGCCGATTACCAAGCACAGCTATCTCGTCACACGCATCGAAGACATCATGCCGGCGATGAAGGAAGCATTCCACCTCGCCAAGTCCGGACGCCCGGGGCCGGTCCTCGTTGACATTACAAAGGATGCGCAGCAGGCAAAGATGGACTGGCAATGGGATTCGCGTCCGGTGACGATGCGCGGTTACCGACCGAAGCTGGCGGTGGCAAAGGGCGACCTCGCGAAGGCGGTCGACCTAATCAAGTCCGCGCGGAAGCCCGTGATTCTCGCCGGCCAGGGGATTCTCCAGAGCGGCGCGATGGACGAAGTCCGCAAGTTTGCCGAACGCATCAATGCGCCGGTCGCCATGACGCTGCTTGGCCTCGGCGGCTTCCCGGCGAGTCACCCGCTGAACATCGGCATGATGGGCATGCACGGCGAGGCGTGGGTGAACCATGCCATCCAGGAAGCCGACCTTCTTCTCGCGTTCGGCATGCGCTTCGACGATCGCGTCACCGGCAACATCAAGACCTACGCCGTCAACGCCAAGAAGATTCACATCGACATCGATCCGTCAGAGATGAACAAGAACGTGCAGGCCGATGCGGCAATCGTTGCCGACCTGCGCGACGCACTCAAAGATCTGCTCGACGCTGTGACGCCGAAGGATCACGGTCCCTGGCTCAAGTACATCGAGTCGATGAAGGGCGACGCCGCCGTGCGTGACATCCAGTCGCTGCCCGATAACGGCCACCTCTACGCCGCGCACGTGATTAACGACATCTGGCGACTGACGGACGGCAAGGCGATCGTCTGCACCGACGTGGGCCAGCACCAGATGTGGGAAGCGCAGTACTACCATCATGAAGATCCGCGGACGCTGATCACGTCCGGGGGGCTCGGCACGATGGGCTACGGTCTTCCCGCCGCGATTGGCGCGAAGCTCGCGCGGCCGGATGCGGAAGTCTGGGCCATCGTCGGCGATGGCGGGTTCCAGATGACGGCGGCGGAACTGTCGACGGCGGCGCAGGAAAACGTCAAGGTGAACGTCGCCGTGATCAACAACGGCTACCTCGGCATGGTCCGGCAGTGGCAGGAGTTCTTCTACGAACGGCGCTACGCGGCGACGCCGCTGCGCAGCCCGGACTTCGTCAAGCTCGCCGAGGCGCACGGCCTGCTCGGCCTGCGCGCCGAAAAGCGGCCGGAAGTCGCCGACGTGGTCAGGCGCGCACGTGAAGCCGACGGGACCGTGCTGATCGACTTCCGCGTCGAGCAGGAAGACAGCGTTTACCCGATGGTCCCAGCCGGAAACGATCTCGATGCCATGATCCGGCGGCCGAAGGAGTCGGCTCTGGTCGAGACAGCCGCGGATCCGATTTGAGGCCGAAGGCCTAAGTGAAGAACGAAGCCTGATCCGTGGACCTTCGGCCTTGGCCATGGGCCTTAGGCCTTGCGAGATACTCATGTTGCACACGTTAGTAGCCCTCGTCGAAGACAAGCCCGGCGTGTTGAACCGCGTCGCGTCGCTGTTCCGTCGTCGCGCGTTCAATATCGAATCGCTGACGGTGGGGCGAACCGACGTTGCCGGAATTTCGCGGATGACAATCGTCCTCGACAGCGATCAGGTCAACGCCGATCGCGTGATGGCCTATCTGTACAAGCTGGTCAACGTGCTCGAGGTCGAGGACCTGCGCGACGTTCCGGCGATCGCGCGCGATCTGGCGCTGGTCAAGGTCGTGGTCGGCGGACACGACCGCGGACAGATTCTGCGCGTCGTCGACGAGACGCGGGCGCACATCGTCGATTCCGGTGAGCAGACGATGACGTTGGAGATTACCGGCGAGCCGCCGCACGTCGATGCGGTGATTGCGCGGCTCGAGCCGCTGGGCATCGTCGAAATGGTCAGGACCGGACAGGTGGCGATGCGCCGCGGCGACAACGCGCTGTCGACAGCCCAGTACTCATAGACTGATCATCGTCCCGGCGGGTCCGCCTTCGATGGCCGTCGCCTTCGGCGGAACCCGCCCCACGCAGGTGTAGGCCCGGTTCCGCGTCCAGCGACGAAGGCTGGGACGCGGAGCCGGCATTTTGAGGAGTACAGACAGCAATGGCAACGATGTTTTACGACCGCGACGCTGACCTCGAGCTGATTCGCCAGCGCAAGGTCGCGGTAATTGGCTACGGCTCGCAGGGGCACGCGCACGCGCTGAACCTGCAGGACAGCGGCGTTGACGTCGTCGTCGGGCTCCAGAGCGGCAGTAAGTCTGCCGAGAAGGCCAAGGCCGCCGGCCTGCGCGTGCTTTCGGTCGCCGAGGCCTCGAAATGGGCCGACGTGATCATGGTGCTCATCCCGGATCAGCACCAGGCGCGCGTCTACAAAGCGGACATCGAGCAGCACCTGACGGCGGGCAAAATGCTGATGTTCGCCCACGGCTTCGCGATTCGCTTCAACTGGATCGTCCCGCCGAAGGACGTCGATGTCACGATGGTGGCGCCCAAGGCGCCCGGTCATCGTGTGCGTGAAGTGTTCAAGGAAGGCGCGGGCACACCCGGACTTCTCGCCGTGCATCAGGACGTGACCGGCAAGGGCAGGGCGACCGCGTTGTCATACGCCCGCGGCATCGGCTGCACGCGCGCTGGCGTCATCGAGACCACGTTTGCTGAAGAAACGGAAACCGATCTCTTCGGCGAGCAGGCGGTGCTCTGCGGCGGCACGAGCGCGCTGGTGAAAGCCGGCTTCGAAACGTTGATCGAGGCAGGGTATCAGCCGGAGATCGCCTATTTCGAATGCCTCCACGAACTGAAGCTGATCGTCGACCTGATGTACCGCGGTGGGCTGCAGTACATGCGCTACTCGATCAGTGATACGGCCGAGTACGGCGACTACACCGCCGGCTCGCGCATTGTCACCGCCGAAACCAAGGCGACGATGAAGCAGCTGCTGAAGGAAATCCAGTCGGGAGAATTCGCGAAGAAGTGGATCGCTGAGAACGAGGCCGGGCAGCCGAACTTCAAGAAGCTGCGCGAGGCCGACCGCAATCATCCGATTGAGGTCGTCGGCGCCAAGCTGCGGAACATGATGCCGTTCCTGGATCCGGTGCAGCTTCCGCAGCCCGCGACGGTTTAGTTGGCGGTTCCGCTCGTTCCGGCGGGTCCGCTCGCGTGGCGTATGCTGCTCGCGGAACCCGCCCCACGATTACGGTGACCTGTAGGCCGGGTTCCGCCGCGCGATACAGCCATCCCGGCGGACCCGGCGGATTCCTATGCTCAATAAATATTCCTCCCGCGTCACACAACCTCGCAGCCAGGGCGCGTCGCAGGCGATGCTCTACGGCATCGGCCTGACCGACCTCGATCTGCAGAAGCCGCAGGTCGGCATCTGCAGCATGTGGTACGAAGGCAACACCTGCAACATGCACCTCGATCGCCTCGCGGCCAACATCAAGGAAGGCGTGCAGGCGGCCGGCCTTGTCGGCCTTCGTTTCAACACAATCGGCGTGAGTGACGGGCTGTCGATGGGCACCGACGGCATGAGCTATTCGCTGCCGTCGCGCGATCTGATAGCCGACTCGATCGAAACCGTCATGGGTGCGCAGTGGTACGACGCGCTGGTCACGGTTCCCGGCTGCGACAAGAACATGCCCGGAAGCGTGATCGCGATGGTGCGCCTGAACCGTCCGGCGATCATGGTGTATGGCGGAACCATCCGAGCCGGCTCGGCGCTGGGGAAGCCGCGCGATATCATTTCCGCGTTCCAGTCGTACGGCGAGTATCTCGCGGGAACCATCACCGACGAGCAGCGACTCGAAATCGTCCGCCATTCCTGTCCCGGCGCTGGCGCCTGCGGCGGGATGTATACGGCGAACACGATGGCCGTGGCGATCGAAGCGCTCGGTTTGTCCCTGCCGTACAGCTCGTCGCTGCCGGCCGACGATCCGGGTAAAGCCGACGAGTGCCGGCGCGCCGGGGCAGCAGTTCGCGCGCTACTCGAGCGCGATTTGAAGCCGCTGGACATCCTGACCAGAAACTCGTTCGAGAACGCGCTGACAATGGTGATGGCGGTTGGCGGATCCACGAATGCAGTGCTGCACCTGATCGCCATCGCCAAGGCGGCACGGATCCCACTCGAACTCGACGATTTCCAGCGCGCGAGCGACCGTGTGCCGCTGCTGGCCGATCTGAAACCGAGCGGCAAGTACGTGCAGGAAGATCTCCACGCCGTCGGCGGAACGCCTGCAGTGATGAAGTACCTGCTCGAGCGCGGCTATCTGCATGGCGACTGCTTGACCGTGACGGGAAAAACGCTCGAGGCGAACCTCGCCGACGCGAGGCCACTGCAGAGCGGGCAGCAGATCATTCAGTCGATCGAGTCGCCGGTGCTGGCGCGCGGTCACATCCGCATCCTCACCGGCAACCTCGCCCCGGGTGGATCGGTCGCGAAGATCACCGGCAAGGAAGGCGAACGCTTTACCGGTACGGCGAAGGTCTACGACTCGGAAGAAGCGATGCTCGCTGGCCTCGAAAGAGGCGAAATCACGAAAGGCCAGGTCGTCGTCATCCGCTACGAGGGGCCGAAGGGTGGGCCGGGCATGCCTGAGATGCTGACGCCGACATCGGCGATCATGGGCGCGGGTCTCGGTGCCGACGTGGCGCTATTGACCGACGGACGTTTCTCAGGCGGATCGCACGGATTCATCATCGGTCACATCACACCCGAAGCACAGGATGGCGGACCGATCGCGCTCGTGCGCGATGGGGATCCGATCAGCGTCGACGCGGTCGCATGCACACTGTCGGTCGATCTCAGTGACGCCGATCTGGAGGCTCGCCGACGGGCGTGGACGCCACCCCCGCCAGCGGCGACGACGGGGGTGCTCGGGAAGTACGTGCGTCTCGTCCGGTCTGCGTCCGAAGGGTGCGTGACCGACTGAACGCGTGGCGGATCAGCCGCGCGGCTGCGGAACGATCCGGAGGTACGGCTTCGGCGCCTTCCACCCGTCGGGGTACTTCTCCTTCGCATCGGCATCGCTGACAGCGGGGAGGATGATCACGTCCTGACCGTCTCGCCAGTTCACGGGCGTGGCGACTTTGTGCTTCGCCGTCAACTGCATCGAATCGATGACGCGCAGCACCTCGTCGAAGTTCCGCCCTGTGCTCATCGGATAGGAGATCACCAGTTTGATCTTCTTGTCAGGTCCGATCACGTACACGTTGCGCACCGTGGCATTGTCGGCGGCGGTACGACCTTCGCACGTTTCGCCGGCGGTCGCCGGCAGCATGCCGTAGAGCTTCGATACCTTCAGCTCCGGATCACCGATCATCGGGTAGTTCGGGGCGACACCCTGCGTCTCTTCAATGTCCTTCGACCATCGCGAATGGCTCTCGACGGGATCGACGCTGAGACCGATGATCTTCACTCCGCGCTTGTCGAATTCGCCCTTGATGCGGGCCATGTAGCCGAGCTCGGTGGTGCACACCGGCGTAAAGTCCTTCGGGTGCGAAAACAGCACACCCCATGAATTTCCGAGCCACTCGTGGAAGCGGATCGGGCCGGCGGTCGTCATCGCTTCGAAGTCGGGTGCGTCTGCACCGATTGCGAGCGGTCCGCCGGTGGGGGCTGAAACAGTTGCTGACATTCCTATTTCCTCCGTGTGTCGTGCCCACTATAGATCAAGGTCAATTTCGGCAGGATCCCGCGTCAACCTCACGCTGATCTGGGGTGGCGTTGCAGGCTCTGACGGTCGGCGGCGGGGCCAATGACATATCATCTGGGACGCCCGGCTGGACCTGGGGGGTTCAGCACGCTGGTTCCGATCCACGGGGAGTCGAGATGAGAGCCGCGCACAGAGTGGTGTTCGTCTGGTTGGCGATGGCTGCCGTTGCCTCAGCCGCGGCAGTGTGGGATGCCAAGCCGTTCACGCAGTGGTCCGACAAGGACGTGGAAAAGCTGCTCACCGATTCGCCCTGGGCAGGCAAGGCGTCGATCACGCACAACCGTGAAGGTGCGAACCTGGGGCCCGTGCCCGAGTGGAAGTTGATCGTGAGCGTGCAGAGCGCACTGCCTGTCAAAGAGGCGTTGGTGCGCCGATCACTGGGCGCTGGCGTCACCCCTTCGCCGGAACTTGAGACGCAGATGAACGCCGTGAGCACGAAGTATGTCGTTGCGATCAGCAATATTCCAAGGATGTACGAACGTCAGTTGGTAAAGTCAGCGCAGGCGGCCACGCTGCATCCAAAAGGGAAGTCGCCGCTCGCTGCAACCGACGCGTCAGTCATCCTCCTCGACAAAGACGGCAAACGTGTCGAGTCAGAGGCACCACGCCCGCAGGCGTCGTCTCGCGTACAGATCGTGACCGTCGCACAACGCGGCGGTGGTGGCGGCGGATTCGGCGGTGGCGGTTTTGGCGGTGGTGGATTCGGCGGTGGTGGAGAGGACAAGTCGGGAATCACCGCGACGCTGATCCTCGAGTTCCCGAAGACCACCCTAATCACGCTTGACGATCAGGCCGTCGAACTCTCGACCGTCATCGGCACCTACGCGGTCAAAAAGACATTCAAGCTGAAGGACATGATGTTCATGGAGGCGCTGGCGTTCTAACGTCCATCGTGTCCGTTCCCGTCGTTTGCCGTCCTTCGCACCCTTAGCGACATACAGTCGAGGTCCCTCGCGAGCCGATCTGGCGCTCATTCGCCGGATTTTCGTTGGACCTTGTACCCAACCTTCTTCGTTTTGGGGTGTATTTTCCTGTGAAAAGTAAAGAAACCGTGCGTAATTTAGTGTCACCGGATAGACTTCAGACGCCTCTTTCACAATTTATTTTTCGCGACGGCGCGCAGGAGACGAGCATGGTCCGCGTTACCCAACGGCCGATCCCTGTCCGACGGTTTTCGGCTGGACTGACTGTTCTTGGTCTGATTGGAAGCCTCCTCTTGCCGGCAACCGCTGCCGTCGCGCAGGTCGTGCAGGGGTTCGGGTATTCAAGGAGCTACACCGTCACCGGCAATGTCGTCGTCGGCGGTGTTGACTTACATGCCGCCGACGCCGACGGCTTCACGAGGGGCACGATTAACATCGGGCAGTCCGGTCAGCCGGCATACAGCACTGTCCCGGCCGAGGCTGAAGTCGTCGCCGCCTACCTGTACCTCGAGCAGATCAACC
>Ga0111538_10000133_pt1 | contig 85161 bp, 73 predicted proteins | sample SoiMethybrSBSTD1_FD_79669 | JGI IMG/M metagenome (GOLD analysis project Ga0111538, IMG submission 79669) | Bulk soil microbial communities from a Populus tree surrounding site in Tennessee, USA - Soil MetaG P. TD hybrid SBSTD1 (version 2)... | ecosystem: Environmental > Terrestrial > Soil >...
CCACTACCAGTCGCCCGAGTTAGCCCACGACAGGTAGAGTTTTAGGTAGAGTCAGCGGCGCCAAGCGTGAGCCTGCGGACAGATCAGTAAATTCGTTAGACAAAAGTGCCGGGGTCGCTCCCGATGACCGAGCCGCGAAGCGGCGAAGGTCCAGTGACCGTGCCCAGCCACCGGCGCGACGACTCGCGAAGCGAGTCGGAGTGCCGGGGGTGGGGATCGAACCCACACGCTCCTTTCGGAGCCCAGGATTTTAAGTCCTGTGCGTCTGCCAGCTTCGCCACCCCGGCGTCGGTGATTTCCTTCGGATTCTACGCGGGCCTGAAGTTTGCCGCCGACCCAAAATCCTGTCCGAAAGGGTCGTGCGAGATTAAGCAGGAACGTAGGTCAACCTGATCACATCCTCGTCAATCCGGTCATTAGTCATAAGGCGGAGCGGCGGCCGGGGTCCGGCGAAATATGGTTTGCCGTGACCTAGCACGACGGGGTGCAGGTAGATTCGATACTCATCGATCAGGCCAAGCTCGGTGAGGCTTTGCGCCAAGCCCGGGCCAGCAACTTCGATCTCGCCTTCGCGCTCGGCCTTCAGCTCGCGGATCGCCGCCTCAAGATCATCCTCAACAAGCCTGGCGTTGGGGCCGACCGACTTCAACGAGCGCGAGACGACCCATTTCGGCTGTTTCCGCCACGCCGCCGCGAAGGCGTGTTCCTCTGCACCCCATTCGGGATGATCGTCGTCCCAGTAACGCATGACCTCATACATTTGGCGACCGTAGAGACTGCCCGCCTGCCCCTGAGCCTCCTCGATGAAGTGGCGGAAGAGCGTGGGGCTTGGCGCAAACGCCATATGGTCGACGTAGCCGTCCAGGGACTGGTTCATTCCGAACACGAACTTAGCCATACCACTTTCCCTCCTCACGCGAGACCCGAGACCAGAGACCAAAGCCGACGAGGCCTCAGTGTCAGTGGATGGGACGTGAGCCGGTGCCGTTCGAATCGAGTTTCGAGACAAGCTCCGACGGGGAGAACGGCTTGGGCACGAACTCGAACGCGTGCGCACCGAGGTCACGCGTGGACAGCTCGTCGTCGATATAGCCTGAGCACACAACGACGCGTCCGTCGGGGCGGACGCGCAGATACTCGTCGATCAGCTGACGCGTGCTCCCGCCGGGCATGATGCCGTCGGTCACGAGAATCGCGAACTCGGCGCCGCGCTCTCGCACGACGACTCGTCCCGATGCGACGTCACTCACTTCGACGACGCGATGACCAGCCTGCCTGAGCGCCCGCGCGAGCGTCGTGCGGATGTCGCGATCGTCTTCAGCCAGCAGCACCGGTTGACCGACAGAAGACTGTGACGCGAGCGCGCCGGAGGCCGGTCGCATCTCCATCTCCGTGACGGCAATCGCAGGCGGGAAGAAGAGCCTCACCGATGTGCCGTCGCCAGGTGCGCTGCGAATGTCGATCGCGCCGTGCGCTTTGTGGACGACACCGTACACGGTGGACAAGCCGAGACCAGTACCGCGCGTGCCCTTCGTGGTGAAGAACGGCTCGAACACACGGCTCCTCGTCTCCTCGTCCATGCCGGTGCCCGTGTCCGTCACATCGATCTCAATGGCCCCGTGCTCGAAGCCAGTCACGCTCGGCGGCAGCTCTGAACACGGGCTGAACCTGGCGATGAGCGCGAGCGTGCCGCCAGTCGGCATGGCATCGCGCGCATTCATGACCAGGTTGAGGAGCACCTGATTCAAGTGCCCTTTGTCCATGAAGATGCTGAGTCCCGGGTCGGTGCGCGCCACGATCGACACGTCGTCGGGCATCAGCCGCCGATACGAATGGACCAGCGACGGCAGGAACTCGTCGAGATCGATGCGGGTCGGCATCGCCATCTCCGGCCGGCTGAACGTCAGCAGCTGACGAGTCAATCCGCGACTCCGTTCGGCAGCATCGTGAATGTGATCGATGCCCTCCCGCAGCTGCTTCATGTCGGTCTCATCGCGCAACAGCTCGGTCCAGCCGAGCACGACTTGCAGCGTGTTGTTGAAGTCGTGCGCCACGCCGCCAGCCAATCGTCCAACAGCGTCGAGCTTCTGCGCCTGCTGCAGCGTCGCTTGCGTCCGCAGCAGCTCGTCCCGCGTCTGCGCCCGGAGGGCCTGCTCCGACTGCACGCGCTCGAGCGCCAGCGACCACTCAGAGACAGAGTTCTCGAGCCGGCTGACCACGAACTGCACGATGACCGTCAGCACACCAGCTACGCAGACGACGTCGAGCGCCGTCAACCACTGGCTGAATCCCGCACTCGGCTCGGGACGGCCGATCGCAGCCAGCGTCGCGCCAGTGATCGCGAGGCCCGCGACCATGCCAACGCGCCCGAAGAACAGCGCCGCGAGAAGCACGTCCAGTCCAATGAGGAGAACAGGAGCCGGCGCGAGACCGCGGAGGACCACCGCACAGACCGCCGCCGTAAACCCCGCACCAATCAGCGTGACCGCTCGCGCGGCAAATGGCAGTCGCGGCGTCAATCGGAGCGCCACGATCGCGAAATAGCCGATCAGCATGGCGGTGAACGCGGGGTGATGGATGTCTATGAAATCGTTCGTCCGTGCGCGAATGATGACGCCGATCGCGATGACACCGCCAAAGACAGCAGACCAATGGGTCAGCGTGAGAAGCAGTTCTTCACGCCACGATCGCGCATGCGCACTCGTTCGCGAGTCCATGATCGCATCGTGGCGTAGGCGTCACGGCAAGGTCAAGGTGGCGAAAAGCACTATGTCTTCGCCACCTCTGCTGTGGAGGCGATTACATCGCGTCTTCGAAGAGACCTGCGAGCGTCTCGGCGTTCGCCGCACGCGGTGCGAGCGTGGTCAGACGCTCCTGCGCGAGTGTCCCTTTCACCAGCGTGGGAATGTCCTCGCTCGTGTAGCCGACCGCTCGCAGATTCTCTGGCGCGCGCAAACGTTGCATGAACCACGTGATGCGGTCGGCGAGGATGTGTCCGGCGTCCTCTTTCTTGCAGCGCGACACATCGACGCCCAGCGCTTCGGCCGCCATGAGGTGACGCTCGGGACTGGCCGACGCCGTGTAGCGGAACACCGCAGGCGCGTTGAGAATCACCGAGAAGCCGTGCGGCACGAGCGGATGATCGTCGGGATATCCGGGCGCGCGGTAGCTCCGCACACCGCCGGCGACCGGATACGCCATTGCGTGCGGCAAATGCACACCCGCGCTGCCGAAGCCGATCCCGGCAAATGATGCTGCCAGCATCATCTGCCCGCGCGCTTCATCGTCAGCGGGATCTTCGAACGCACGCACCAGGTGCGTGGCCACCATGCGGAGCGCCTGCAGCGACCATACATCGCTGATCGGATTCGTCCCTTGGTAGGTGGGGCGCTGCGACGGCCTCGCTGGCCTGGGACGCGCGGTAAACGGAATCACCGTGTACGACTCGACGGCGTGACAGAGCACGTCGAGCCCCGCCGAGGCCGTAACGGCTGGCGGCAGCGTTCGCGTATGTTCCGGATCGAGGTAGCCAAGCGTCGGCTTCAACAGTCGGCTCGAGATGCCGGTCTTCACATGCATCTGCTCGAGGTCGAAGACCGCAACGCCAGTCGTCTCGCTGCCAGTCCCGGCCGTCGTCGGGATGGCAAAGAGCGGCCGCAACGGACCAGGAACCGCAAGCCCCTTGCCAATGGGCGGATTCACGTAGTCAAGGAACTCGGCCGGCGGATGTGTCGAGTAGAGATTCGCCACCTTCGCGGTATCGATCGCCGATCCGCCGCCGACCGCGACGAACGCATCGCACGACTCGCGTTGCGCAACGTCGATGGCGTCGCGCATCGAGCGGTCCGTGGGCTCGACCCGCGCGTAGTCGTACAGGACGATGTGGATTTTGTGGCGCTCGAGCGAATCGAGCACGGCCGCGACGGGTGGAAGTGCCGCCACAACGCGATCGGTGACCACCATCACCCGGTGGTGGCCACGCTCCGCCAGGTCGGCGCCGAGTTCGCCCGTGACCCCGGCTCCGTAGCGCACCGACGAGGCAGCCATCTCGAACGCGATGTCGTGATCGTTCGTCACGACCACGACTGTAGTGATCTCAGTCGGGGGTTGGCAACTCGGCGCTGTCGATGACGATGACCGGCACTGGACCTCGCACCGGGTCGAGCCTGAGTCCGAGCTGCTCCTGGAGCGCCGTCGGCAGCGGCGGTCCGTCTGATGGTGGCGACGGCGGACCCGGCAGTCCCACCGGCCGTCTGCCTCGAGGCGCGAACTCCAGCTCGAGGTCGAAGGGGCCGTCGAGACCAGTCTTGTTGACGATCAGACGCTCGACTTCGTTTTGCAGCAGGGTCGCCAGTCGTGAGAGCCGGACGCCTTGCAGGATCAACGTCATCGAGACGATGCTCGGCCGTCCGCCACTCACCTCCCCCATCTTCGGTCGGAAGCGCAGGTCGCAGCGCGCGAGGTCATCGGCGGTCGCCGTCCGCGACGTGAGCAGCACGTCGCAGTCGAACATGGACGGCCGCAGCTTCTCACCGAGCTTGCCGTCCCGCCGCGCAATAACCAAGTCATAGCGTGGCATCTCGCGCGATTCCGTGCGAGTCCGCAGCATGAAGCGATCGCTGAGGAGACGACGGACCAGCGCCCGCATGCCGTCCTGGCCCGCCGGTGTTGATGCGGCACGAGCGTTCACCTCGAATCGCTCGGACCGCACCCAGCTGGGACCGCCTTCGATCTGGAATTCCTGCAGGTTGTAGGCATAACGAATGAGATCGAGGAGCGTCGCGTCTGGCCGAACGAATCGATTGGGCGATGAAGGAGCGACGGCGCCGCGCCGTTCCCCACTCACGGGCTTGATGGACGCGACCTCGAACGCGCCCATCGATGGAGCGATCTGGGCGTCAAGTCGAAGCACCAGTGACGCGAATACCAGCATGACCAGGGCGCGGATAACCCGACACCGGCAAGCGTTCGCCATGCCCGCCTTTGACGAAAACCCTGCGGTAGAGGTTGAGATCAGGCTGTAAGTGACTGATTTAGTTGAATTTATAGGCAGTGCTAGCGCGATCGGAGTGGAGTACACTCTTTAGCGGGGACTCACGACGCGTCGCCTTCTCCGCGACACCCTCATACCACGTCGTGAATCCCCGCAGGCCACAGCCGGCGGCTTTCGCCCCGCCGGCTGCCGGCCGATTAACGGCCAAACAATCCACCGCTAATGAATCGACTCGCTCCTCGGGCTCATCCCGCTCATCGCGCGTGACACCGTCTTCGCATCCGCCTCGATCGCGTTGTGAATCATCACGCTGAGGTCGCGCTCCGCGATATTGAACGGGCCGGCGACGATGGCACCGAGCGACAGCTCGAGAGCGATGACCACGCCGCCTTCATCGAACGGATTGACGATCCAGCTGAATCCGCGCAGCGCCACCGGTCGGTCGGCGGGCGACTGGGGATTTTTCGCTCGCTCCAGCGTCCGCAGCATCCCGACGAGCACCGCACTCACGTCGCTTTCGGTCCAGCTCCCTGGCTCGCGTCCCACCGGGTTGATGACGTACGTCGTCGCGTGGTTCTCGCCGCGAAGCCAGACGTCAACGCTGATGTCCATTTCTCCGATCACTCTAACTCAAAACGCGCAATTGGCGATCGAGCTCTTCACGATCGCTGGTGGGCGCCTGACAGCTGAAGTCGCGGCACACATACGCGGTGGCCCGTCCGTTGCGAGGCTGCATGGCCGCCATCCACGGCAGGTGACGATCGAGACGTTGGCGGCTGGCTTCATGCACTGGCACTGTGATGGCAGTCGGCAGATATCGGCGTCGGACGACATCAAGCAGCGCGCGAGTGTCGTCTGACGCGGGGTCACCGACGATCACCACCTGAGGCATGCCCGAGTGATACGTGGACAGGGCGGCAAGCATCATCGGGACGGTCCGCCCCGACTGTGCGACACGCGCCGCGAAGTTGCCGAGGGTCAACTCAACCTGGCCGCGCGGCTCGAGCGCGTCGCCCTGTCCCGAGCGAAGAGCGGTCTTCGAATCGAGACTGAGATGCGCAAGCGCCAGTAGATTCAGCACCGAGATCGAGCTCGCCGCAGGCTCGGCACCGTCATAGTCCTCTTTCAGACGCAGCAGCACCGACTCGTCCCGGCCCGTCGTGCTGAACCAGCCGCCTTCAACGGGATCCCAGAACAGCGCGTTCTGACGATCCTGGAGCGTCTGCGCCCATTCGAGCCACCGCGGATCGCCGTCGGCTTGAAAGAGCTCGATCAGACCGAAGACGAGATACGCATAGTCCTCGGCGTAACCTTCGACGCCAGCTTCTCCCTTGCGATATCGGCGAAGCAGCACGCCGTTTGCTGGATTCCACAGTTTCGAGTGCACGAACTCCGCGGCGCGACGTGCCTCGTCAACGAAAGCGGCCCCACCATCGAGCACGCGGGCCGCGCGCGCGAACGCGGCGATCATCAGGCCATTCCACGCCGTCAGGACCTTGTCGTCGAGATGCGGCCGGGGGCGCGCGGCGCGACGTGTACGCAACGCTTCCCTGCTGCGAGCGAGTGACGCCTCGACCTCGTCTACCGAGACACCCGTCGCCGCGGCGATTTCCTCGATCGGCCTGGCGGTATACAGCAGGTTCTTGTGGACGAACTCCGACTGCGGGTCGAACGGAGCGTTGCCGTCAGGTCGAACGCCGTAGCGAGCGATGAAGACGTCGGCATCCGGCCCGAGCACGTCCCGGATCTCGTCCTCGGGCCAGATGTAAAAGGCGCCCTCCATCTTATGGGGGTGCGGAGTCCCAGCGTGCTCGGGAGGCACGCTGTCGGCGTCTTCCGCCGAGAAGAACCCGCCGCCCTCGTCTGTCAGGTCGCGGCGAACGTAATCGAGCGTATCGATGGCGACATCTGCAAAGACCGCGTCGCCAGTGAGCTGCGCCGCCTCGACATAGGCCAGCACCAACTGGGCCTGGTCGTAGAGCATCTTCTCGAAGTGGGGCACGCGCCATTCGGCATCCACCGAATAGCGATGGAATCCGCCGCCGATGTGGTCGCGCATGCCGCCAAGCGCCATCGCGCGTAGCGTGACCAGGACCATGTCGCGCGGCTCCGCCGCTCCGGTCCGCGCGTGCTCTCGCAGCAGGAACAGGAGTTCACTCGGGCGCGGAAATTTAGGCGCCTGGCCAAACCCGCCACGGCGGCGGTCGAAGGCGACGGCGAATTCCTCGGTCGCGCGATCGAGGACGTCGGGCGGCGGCACCGGTCCGCGACCGCCCTGCGAGCGCAGACCGCGCAGCCGCTCGGTGATCGTGGCGGCCGACTGCTCGACCTTGTCGCGCTCGTCACGCCAGACGCGTGCGATCTCGAGAAGCACGTCCACGAAACCCGGCTTGCTCCACTTCGCCACCGGGGGGAAGTAGGTGCCACCGTAGAACGGCTGCAGCGACGGCGTGAGCCACACGCTCATAGGCCAGCCGCCCGAGCCGGTGGTGACTTGGACGAACGTCATGTAGACGCGATCGACGTCGGGCCGCTCTTCCCGATCGACCTTGATCGACACGAAGTGGCGATTCAGGACCTCGGCCACGTCCGCGTTCTCGAAGCTTTCGTGCTCCATGACGTGGCACCAGTGACACGTCGAGTAGCCGATCGACAGGAAGATGGGTTTGTTCTCGCGGCGAGCGACGTCGAAGGCCTCGGTCCCCCACGGCCGCCAGTCAACGGGATTGTCTTTGTGCTGAAGGAGGTACGGACTGTGTTCGGAGGCGAGACGGTTAGCCACGCTTGCGATTATGGACCCTCTTCTTCATCACCTGGAACTCGCGGCTGTCGCGGCGACCCGTGCGATGCGTGGCCACGATGGCCGACAGTTCCTTGATGCGCTCCTGAGGCGTCGGATGCGTCGAGAAGAATGCCTCGACGGCCGTCGGGTTGCGACCCGACTCCTTTTTCAGGATCTCGAACATCTCGACCATGCCGCGGCCGTCCCATCCGGCTCGGCTCATCAACGCCAGCCCAACGCGGTCGGCCTCGCGCTCTTCGTCGCGGCTGAACCTGAGCCTCGCGCCGTTCGCGAGAAACTCCGCAGCCACCTGCGCGCCGCCCGCTCCGCCGGTGTTGCCGAGCAGCGATCCAAGCAGATTGAGTCCCCACCTGGTCATCGCCACTCTCGTCAATTGCGCCGCCGCGTGGCGGCTCGCGACGTGCGCGATTTCGTGCGCCAGCACGCTGGCCACCTGCGATTCGTTCGTTGCTTTCTCGAGCACACCCCGATAGATCCACACCGGACCACCTGGCAGCGCCAGTGCGTTGATGTCGCGGGTATCGGCGATCGTAAAGCTGTAGGGATATTTCGGACCTGTTGCCGCACGCGCAAGTCGGCGGCCGACGTCACTGACATAGTGGGCGACGGCTGGGTCCTTGAGCTCCGGCGTCTCCTTGCGGAACTGCGCGTTGGCCTGCTTGCCGACGGCAATCTCCTGCTCGACGGACACGAGCGTCATGGTTGCCGGCGACGCGCCAAGGCTGAAGAACACGAGCGCGAGCGCCACACCAGAGACCGAAGACCAGAGACCAGAGGCTTTCATACGCGTGGCGAGGGTGCGGCAGGCATCTCGTCCGGTCGGCGACGCCGCAGCCGCGCGTACGCCGCCGTGAACTCGACGCCGTACATCAAGATGATCGAGGACACGTACACCCAGAGCAGAAACACGATGACCGTCGCCACGGAGCCGTGAATCATCTTGAGACCGGCATTCACCCGGACATACCAGGCGAAGCCCTGGAACGCGAGGCGCCACAGAATGCCGGTCAGGATCGCGCCCACCCAGACATCGCGAAACCGCGTCTTCGCGTTCGGGATGAAGTAGAACACCAGCCCGACGCCGACAACGAGCAGCACAGTCGCGAGATTGCGGAACGCGAGCGTCTGCAGGTTGGTCAGCCAGGTGTAATGGGCGAGCATCGCGCCGAACCACGACGCCTGCGCCATCTGAATCAGGCTGACCAGCAACAACGCGACGATCATCACGCCGCCGGCGGCCACGAGCATCAGGAACGACACCAGGCGGTGCTTCCAGAAGCTCCGCTGCTTTTCGACGCCCCAGGCTTCATTGACTGCGCTCGTGACCGCGCCGAACACACCGAGCGAGCCCCAGATGAGGGCCAGCGATCCCACCACACCGAGCTGCAGCCGCGCCGTGGTCAACGCGTCGAGCTGACCCGTCACGAAGTCGAGCTGAGTCGGAAAGTAGGTGAAGACGAAATTCAGCACCGCGATGCGATCGGTGTCATCGGCGGTCACCGTGCCGAGCAGCGAGATGACCATCAAGAGAAACGGAAAGAGCGAGAGGAGCGCGTAGTAAGCGATCGAGGCGGAGTGTGTGAGGTCGTTGCTGTTGAGGAGTTCGACCAGTCCGCGCCAGGCGGCGAGCCCCGACAGCCGGAACTCGGCGCGCACCCGGCGCAGGAGCCGCTCGCCACGCACGTTCAGCGAGCGGCGCTGCTGCCGGCGCTTGTGCCTGCCCGACGCGGCGTACGCTGATCCTTGATGTCGTGTTTCTTCATCTTGCTGTAGAGGGTCGGCCGATACAGCCCCAGGATCTGCGCGGCTTCCTGCTTGTTCCAGTTCGTCCGCTGCAGCGTCTGGACGATCGCCATCTTCTCGATCTCGGCCAGCGTCCGGTGCGGAGGAATGGTGAAGTCCTGCGTCGGCGTCGCTTCTTCGCGGACCGATTCGGGAAGATCGCTCGGCTGAATCTCACCCGCCTTGCGCACGAGCACCGCGCGCTCGATGGCGTTCTCGAGCTCTCGGACGTTGCCGGCCCAGCGGTTGCGGATCAGCAGGTGGTACGCCGACGGGGACACCGAGCGGACCGACTTCTGATACCGCTGGTTGAACTTCGAGAGGAAATGATTGCAGAGCAGCGGAATGTCTTCGGTCCGCTCGCGCAGCGGCGGAACCCGCATCGAGATGGTATTGATGCGGAAGTAGAGGTCCTCGCGGAGACGGCCGTCCTTGAGCGCAACATCGAGGTCGATGTTGGTCGCACAAATCAGCCGGAAGTCCACCGCGACGAGTCGATCGCTTCCCACCGGCCGATACTCGCGCTCCTGGAGCACGCGCAGCAGCTTGGTCTGCAGATACGCCGGCATCTCGCCGATCTCGTCGAGCAGCAGCGAGCCGCCTTCGGCGAGCTCGAGCAGACCGACTTTGTCGTTGCCGGCGCCCGTGAACGCACCCTTCTTGTATCCGAAGAGCTCGCTCTCAATCAGGTCCTTCGGGATCGACGCGCAGTTGATCTTGATGAACGGCCCGGCTGCGCGATTCGAGTTGTGATGAATCGCGTTGGCGATCATCTCCTTGCCGGTGCCGTTCTCACCCTGGATGAGGATGTTGGCGTCGCTCGCCGCAACGCGATCGACGAGCTCGAACAGATCCTTCATCACCCGGCTCTGCCCGATGACGTTCGAGAAACTGTACTGTCCGCGAATCTGTTCGCGCAGGTGCTGATGCTCGGCACGCTCTTCGGTGCGATTCGCCGCCTGGCGCAGCAGATCGACCAGCGCGTCCTGCAGCATCGGCTTCTCGAGGAAGAAGAACGCGCCGGCGCGACCGGCCTCGACGGCGCGATGGATGGTGCCTTCGCCGCCGATCACGATGGTTTCGGGTTGGGAATCGATTTCACGGAACTGCTTGAGCAGCTGGATGCCGTCGATGTCGGGAAGTGTCAGACCGACCAGCACGACGTCGGGACGCCAGTGTCTGAACAGTTCTTGACCGGACTCGCCGCTCAGCGCGGCGCGAACCTCATAGCCTTCTGCTTCGATGACATGGCGGAGCCAGTCAGCAGCAGCTGGCTCTTCGTCAATCGCGAGTACGCGCCGCCGGCGCTTGCCGTTTAGAGACATCGTCTTTAGTTACCTGGGACCCGCCGGGTAGGCTACCACAGGCGTCTCCAATTCATACACTCAGCCATTTCCTTGGATATGAAACAGACAAAGTGTAGGAATTGCACCTGCTCCAGTTCCCTTATAATCCGGTCAACTCGATCCGCGTACTGATCCGCGTCACGGTTCGTCGCGGGCGCGGAACGCTGCATGGACATTCTCCCGACGCACGTCCAGCTGGACGATCCACTCTACCGCGAGAACTGTCAGCGGATGACGCAACTCGTGGCTGAGCTTCGAGATAGGGTCGGCCGCGTTCGCCTGGGCGGCGGCGAGAAATACCTCCAACGTCATCGGGAACAGGGAAAGCTGCCGGCTCGAGAGCGTATAGAGCGTCTGCTCGACCCTGGCTCGCCCTTTCTCGAGATGTCGGCGCTCGCGGCCTGGGACATGTATGACGGCGATGCACCCGGCGCCGGCATGGTGACGGGCATTGGCCGGGTTTCGGGTCGCGAGGTACTGGTCGTCGCCAACGACGCGACCGTGAAGGGGGGGACCTACTACCCCATCACCGTCAAGAAGCACCTTCGGGCGCAGACCGTCGCGCTGGAAAACCGCCTGCCGTGCATCTACCTGGTGGATTCCGGCGGTGCGTTTCTGCCGATGCAGGCCGAGGTCTTCCCCGACCGCGAGCATTTCGGACGCATCTTCTTCAATCAGGCGCGGATGTCGGCGGAAGGCATCGCACAGATTGCGGTGGTGATGGGCTCGTGCACAGCCGGCGGTGCCTACGTACCGGCGATGTCGGACCAGACCATCATCGTGAAAGGCACCGGCACGATCTTTCTCGGCGGTCCGCCGCTCGTGAAGGCCGCCACCGGTGAAGAGGTCACCGCCGAGGAACTGGGTGGCGCCGACGTCCACACCCGGCTGTCGGGCGTCGCCGACTACCTCGCCGAGAACGACGCCCATGCGCTCGAGCTGACGCGCACAATCGTCTCAACGCTCAACACGAGCAAGACGCTCCCAGCCGACCGAACCGCGCCCGAGGATCCCGCCTACGACCCGGACGAGATCTACGGCATCGTCAATGCCGACGTGCGCAAGGCGTACGACGTGCGCGAAGTGATTGCCCGGCTGGTGGACGGATCACGATTCGATGAGTTCAAGGCGCGCTACGCGCCGACGGTCGTCACCGGCTTCGCGCGCTTGCAGGGATTCCTGGTCGGTATCGTGGCCAACAACGGCGTGCTCTTCTCTGAGTCGGCGCTCAAGGCCACGCACTTCATCGAATTGTGCAACATGCGCGGCGTGCCGCTGGTCTTCCTGCAGAACATCACCGGCTTCATGGTCGGCCGGCAGTATGAGCGCGGTGGGATCGCCAAGGACGGCGCGAAGATGGTCCACGCCGTCGCCAATTCGGTGGTGCCGAAGTTCACCGTCGTCATCGGCGGCTCGTTCGGCGCCGGGAACTACGGCATGTGCGGCCGCGCCTACGATCCACGTTTCCTGTGGATGTGGCCGAACGCGCGGATCTCGGTCATGGGTGGCGAACAGGCCGCCGGCGTCCTGACAACCGTCAAACGAGATCAGCTCGCGCGCGAAGGCAAAGCGTTCAGCGCGGAAGAGGAACAGGAGATCCGCGGCCCGATTCTCGAGAAGTACGAGCAGGAAGGCTCGCCCTACTACTCCACTGCACGGCTGTGGGATGACGGGATTCTCGATCCGGCGCAGACGCGCACCGCGCTCGCGCTGGCTATTTCTGCGGCCTACAACGCACCGATCCCGCCAGTGAAATTCGGCGTGTTCCGCATGTGACGAACGAACCTTTTTCACCACGACGCACACGAAGGTCACGAAGGGCACGAAAACTCTTTGGTAAAGCCATATGATTTCGCGACCTTCGTGATCTTCGTGGCCTTCGTGGTTGATTAGGCATGTTCTCTAGAGTTCTCATCGCGAATCGCGGCGAGATCGCCGTCAGGGTCATTCGCGCCTGCCGCGAGATGGGCATCGAATCCGTCGCGGTCTATTCAGATGCGGATGCGCACGCCCTGCACACGACGCTCGCCGATCGCCGGGTGCGTATCGGTCCGGCGGCGGCCGCGGAAAGTTATCTCTCCGTCGATGCGATCGTCAGCGCGGCACGAGCCAGCGGTGCTCAAGCCGTGCACCCCGGCTACGGCTTCCTGTCCGAGAACCCGAGTCTGCCCTCCGCATGCGAACAGGCGGGTATCACGTTCATCGGTCCGCCCGCGGACGTCATCAACGTCATGGGGTCCAAGATCGCAGCACGACGTCTGGCGGAGAGCGCCGGGGTGCCGGTCGTGCCCGGCGAAACGTCGGCCGATCAGTCGGACGCCGCGATTGCCGCAGCAGTCGAGAGTATCGGCTTCCCTGCCCTGCTGAAGCCATCGGAGGGCGGCGGCGGCATCGGCATGAAAACCGTTCGCGACCGCGCGTCGCTGGCCGGCGCCATCGCGCAGGCGCGGCGTGAAGCGACGGCCGCCTTCGGCGACGGCACGCTCTACGTCGAACGGCTCGTCGAAAAGCCGCGGCATGTCGAATTCCAGGTGCTCACCGATCAGCAGGGCCACGTCGTCCATCTGTTCGAGCGCGAGTGCTCGATTCAACGCCGGCATCAGAAAGTGATCGAGGAGACGCCGTCCACGGCGTTGACACCGGCGCTGCGCCGTCGCATGGGCGACGCCGCCGTCGCTGTCGCGCGCACGGCCGGCTACCGGAACGCCGGAACGGTGGAGTTCCTGCTCGAGGGCACGGGCGATTCCGCTCGCTTTTACTTTCTCGAGATGAACACGCGCCTGCAGGTGGAACATCCGGTCACCGAGCAGGTAACCGGCGTCGATCTGGTGCGCGCGCAGATCCTCGTCGCGGCTGGCGAGCCGCTGCCTTGGACGCAGGACGCGCTCGGCCAGCGCGGTCACGCGATCGAAGCGCGCATCTACGCCGAAGATCCGGCGCGCAACGATCTCCCGCAGGCCGGCCCGCTCCTCCTCTATCGCGAGCCGTCGATGCCCGGCGTTCGCGTGGATGCCGGCATTACGGAAGGGTCCGAGGTCAGCGTCCACTACGATCCGCTGCTCGCCAAGCTGATTGCGTGGGGCGAGACGCGCGACGCAGCACGGCGACGGGCCCTGGCGGCGCTGCGCAGCTACCCGGTGCTCGGTATCCGAACCAACATCGCGCTGCTCGTCGAATTGCTCGAGCATCCGCGCTTCATCGCCGGCTCGCTCGACACCGGCTTTCTCGACGCCGAAGGCGACGCGATCCGTGCGCGCCTGGGCAGCGAGACTCCCGCCATCGTCGAGACCGTCGCCGCCGCGGCTCGCACAGGTAGGGCCGGTCCTTTCGGACCGGCCGGCGGCGATCCCATCGGACGCGCCGACAACGATGGACCAGCCGTCACCGACCCATGGACCTCATTGCGTGGTGCGCGTGTCTAACGTCACGCCACTCGGCAACGGCCGCTACCTGGTCGAGCAGGACTCGAACGTCGCGATCGCGTATGCCGTCGCGTCTGGCAAAGAGACGTGGGTGTTTCTCGATGGCCGCACGTTCCTCGTCACGGCAGCCGCAGCGGCCGGCACGCGCGCCTCGACGCGCGACGATGCCGATGCTCTCGCTGCACCGATGCCGGCAACCGTGGTGCGGATCGAAGTGAGTCCCGGGCAAACGGTCTCGCGAGACAGCCTGCTCGTCATGCTCGAGGCGATGAAGATGGAACTCCCGATCCGGGCGCCGCGCGATGGCCGCGTGACCGCGATTCACTGCCAGGTAGGCGAAATCGTCCAGCCGGGCGTACCCTTGTTAGAGATTTCATGATCGAGCCCGACGTCGGCGCGCTGCTGGTTGAACTGATCGAGAAGGTGGGACTGCTCCGCCGCGACATGCAGCAGAAGAAGGAGCTCGAGAAGTACGAAGCCCGGTTTCAGCGCATCGAACAGAAGTTCAATGCGCTGGTGGAGCGGCTGTCAGCCGACGATCCGGAGTTGGCCCAGGCGCTGCGCACGGCGTGGCAGCTGCCGGCGCGCAGCCTGGCCTTCCGCAACGCCGATCATCAGAAGGAATTGAAAGAGGATTCGTAGAGCGCGGGCTTCAGCCCGCGCGTCAGTCTTTAGACCCCTGCGTCTGATTCGACAGATACCGCTCGTAGCCCATCTCCTTGATCTGATGGAGCTGCGCTTCGAGCCAGTCCACGTGCTCTTCCTCGTCCTTCAGGAGCTTCGAGAACAGCTCGCGTGACTGATCGTCGCCCTGCTCGCGCGCGATCTGGACCGCCTTGTTGTACATCCCGACGGCGTTCACTTCGAGCTTGAGATCGGCTTCGAGCTGCGACTTCACGTTCTGTCCGATGTTGAGCTCCATCGGCTCCATGTTCGGCGTCGCGTCGAGGAACAGCAGCCGCTCGATCAATTCCTCCGCGTGCTTCATCTCATCGATCGACTGCTTCTTGATGAAATCGCCGAGCCCGTGATACCCCCAGTTGTGGCACATCTCGGCGTGCAGGAAATACTGATTGATCGCCGTGAGCTCCTCGCGAAGAGCGAGGTTCAGTTGCTTGATGACCTGAGCATTCCCGCGCATGCCGCCGCCTCCTTGACTGCCATTCGATGTCGTGCGCCACGCCATCGTATGCCGGATAGCGCAATGCGCCAAAACGCAAAGTGGAACACTGGACCTCGAGCTGGCTGTGTTACAGTACTATGTCGGTGCTGGCCAAACCGCTCGACCTCACTCTCGAGATCGCCCCGAAGGCGCGATTCGACGTCGTCGATCTTCGCTCCCAATTCGCAGCCGAACACGAAGCCCTAGGCGCTTATCGGAACTGCCTGTACTGGTCGTTCCACACAACCGCCGGCTTCCTGGACCGCAGTCTGGCAGCGAGGCTCCGCGCGCAGCACATTCCGACGTACGTCGATGCCGTGCGGGCATTTTTTCCGGAAGGCGCCGGCTACGAGCACGACCGCCTGGAGCGCCGCGGCGACCTTGATTCCAGACAGCGTGCCGTCGAGCCGCGCAACGCCGACTCGCACCTGGCGTTCATGGCCGGCGGCCTGCGCACGTGCGTGACGCATCCGAACCGGCCGAACGAGCCGGTGTATTTCGTGGATCTCGATGGGATGAACGGTGACCGTCCCCGTCGGCGGCTCGCGAAGTTGATCGCCTTCACGCGCGAGCGCGTCATTCGCTCGACGCGCATCGAGGTGCCGGTCTCCGAGCACCCGATCGATTCTGTGAACCTCAAGGATCCACATCTCGGCATTTATCAGCAGCTGTGCAACTTCGTCAAAGAGGCTGGCGTCGCGAAGGGCCGGCTGCGCGTCTCGCTGAATCCGACCGAACGTCATTCAGCGCTGACCGTCAACGAGTACGAAACGCTACTGATGCGCTACGACCTCGCTGAGGTCCTGCGCAACCCGCTGCGCTTCTTTGCCGAGAAGTCCCGCCACGCGCTGGCCGATCCGCTGGCGGTGCCGAACAAGGCACTCGGTTACGCCAAGTACGACATGGTCCGCGTGCTCAACAAAGGTCTCGACGCGCTGGGCCTGCGCGGATCGATCATCGAGAAGGCGATGGCGCGGACGCTTGCAGTACCCGCCTCGCGCTTCTTCCGCATGCAGCGCTCGGTCAGCCTGCTCGTCTCGGCCGGCGACGATGGTCAGCCCATCATTGTCGAAGGGACGTATCAGAGTCCCATCCTCGTGCAGTGGCAGAACGCGCCGACTCAGTCGCGCATCCTCGACGTCGCAATTACCGAAATCCGGTAACCACTCACCACCAACCAACTACCGGGGTAATCGCTCCGGCATCTCGGCGACCGCGTACGAGATCGCCGCGATGGCCGCGGCTGCTTTCGAGACTTCCTCGGGTCCGATGCGCTCGACGGTGTCGGCCGCGCTGTGGTGAATCACGAAGTAGCGCGCCGCGTCGCCGAGATACGCCATCGTTGGCACGTTCCCGGCCTGCGCGATGGGACCGATGTCTGCACCGCCGCCTCCGGCAGTAATTTCAGGAAAATCGAGCGGCGACAACAGCGTGCCGATCTGCAGCATCATCGCGCGCGCCGCTGCGCTGCCCGAGAAGCCTAGTGCCGCCGGCGCAAACACGCCCGAGTCCGACTCCAGCGCGAACACATGGTCGGCGGCCGAGGACGCGTGCTTCTCGGCATACGCTGCGGCGCCGCGCAGCCCGTTCTCCTCGTTGGTGAACAGCACGATGCGCACGGTCCGGCGCGGCCGGATGCCCAGCTTCTTCATCAGACGCAACGCTTCCCACGTGACGATGCAGCCGACGCCATCGTCGGAGGCGCCAGCGCCCACGTCCCACGAGTCGAGGTGACCCGCCAGCAGCACAATCTCCTGCGGCTTCTCCCGGCCGCGAATCTCGCCGACGACGTTCGCCGATTCGGCGTCGGGTTCGTTCCGCGATTCGAGGACCAGCCTCATGCGCACCCTCTGACCACGAGCCGTCACCCGTGCGATTCGGTTCGCGTCTTCGACGGCGACGGCCGCCGCCGGGATCTGTGCCTGTCCTGACGTATAGGACACGCTGCCCGTATGCGTCGTGCGCAGCCCAAGCGGACCGACCGAGCGAATCAGCACGGCCACCGCGCCGTACTGCGCGGCGCTGCGCGCGCCACTGGTTCGATAGGTGACCGTCTCGGAGTAGCCGTTGTACGGCACATTGAAGAGGACGATCCGGTTCTTGGCCTCAGCGCCCTTGACCCGCAGATCGTCGAAGCTGGTGACGACCAGCACGTCGGCCTCGAGACCGCCAGGCGGCGTCGGAACCGTGCCGCCGAGACCGAGAACGGGGATCGCCTGCCTGAGAGGATCGACGATCTCGGCCGCTTCCCGGCCGCGCACCCAGGAGGGCACCATCACCCGCTCGGTGCGCACGTTCTCGAGGCCGTCGGCCTTCATCGTCCGCACCGCCCATTCGATGGCGCGCGACAGGTTCTCCGATCCGCTCAGCCGGCTTCCGTGGGTGTCAGTCAGTTCCGCGAGCCGCTGCCAGGCAAAGTCGTCGGCGCTCGCAGCCCTGATCAGCCGTGTGACGTCGTCTCGGAGAGGCGTCAGAAACGAGTGCGGGGCCGACGGTGTCTGGGCAGAGACGGTGGTAAGGATCGCGCCCGCGACGAGCGCGAGAAGACCGGTCAAAGAGGGACGCATGCAGGATTTAGGGATTAGTTAAGTATCGGCTGAAAGTAGTCCGGAAGTCCCGGCTTCGTCTCGCGCAAGATTTCGACGATTGCGCGGCGATCGGCCACCGTAAGCGCGCGATAGCGCGGCTGCTTCTCGCGCCCGGACAATACCTCCCACATCCTCGCATACACCGCATCCCGGGCGAGCGCCGGCATCGCGTCAAACGCCGGCGTGTAAATCATGTAGCTGCACGGGTATTGAAACAGACGACGCCGGAGGTCGAAGTCGCGCAGCGATCGCCCCTGTTTGTCGCGCGGCCCGGCCTTGACGAACCGCTCGGGGAAACCCGAGCCACTTTTCACCGGCCCGACCAGCGGGGCTTCGTCGATGAACAGCAGATAGTCCACGAGATCCCGCGCCGCCTCGGCGACCCGCGTTGACGCGTCGGTGCTCGGCTTGGCAGCGAGCAGCCGCGCCTCCCAGCCGGTGCGGGTGATCAGATTGGTCATGTTGGTCTGATGCGCGAGCACCAGCTGCGCGACGACATCGCTGTAGGGAGTGGGATAGCCCTTGAGATCGAAGAGCCCCTCGACGGAGGCGAGCACGCGCGTCGGGTTCGCGATCTTCAGCTTGCCCTTGTCGGCGGGCATCACCGCCACATTGCCCATATGCTTCGCGCCGCCGTGATCGCCGGTGACGAACCATCCGCCCCAGCGCTGCTCGAGCGGGCTGCCATGAATCGTGGTGAACCCGTTCGCGTACGAGATCTCGTCGGGGATTGGGTACATGCTCTGGACCGTCAGGCCCGGCACACCAAGCGTGTCCCAGGAGAGGTGACAGGCCAGACAGTCGTTGTTCCGTACGAAGCGCGGCGAAGACGACGCCTTCTGCTCCAGCTCGTAGAAGATGACGCCCTGAGTTGGATCCTGCGCGGCGACTTCGAGAATTCGTCCGCCGCGAACCCACCCAACTGCCACGGTGTCGGCAAAGTACACGGCGCGGGGATTGAGCACGTTGATGAGGGGCGCCTGGAAGCTGCTTTGCGAAAACACGAGCGCCTGTGATTCGACCGGCACGTTGAACGCGTCGAGCACGGCCCGCAGATAGCCATTGGCCGGATCGAACGCGAGCGACGCCGAGCCCTTCTGCAGTCGTTCGTTGAGCGCGGCTACAGGATCGGTTGGAGACGTTGACGAGTAGCGGATCGCGGGCTCGTCGCGGGAAGCGATGAAGACGTCACGACGCTGCGCGTTGGCGACGAGCCCAGCCGCCAGGACGAGACTGCACGCGACAAATAGACGGCAAAATCGGCTCACAACTGAAGGCTACGTGGTCGCAGAGGGCTCTGGCAAGCCCTCCGCGGACTATGATGACAGGCAATGAATCCCGCTGTCAGTGTCTCGAACGTGGATGGGGTCGCGCTCATCCGCATCGATAATCCTCCGGTCAATGCGCTCAGCCAGGACGTGATCGACGGCCTCGGCGCCGCTTTCGAAGCGGTGGCGCGAGATACGTCGGTTCGCGCGGTCGTCGTGATTGGCGCCGGCCGGACCTTTCCTGCCGGGGCGGACATCAAGGGGCTCGAGAACATCGCGTGGGGTGGCGACTCCGGCGCACCCAATCTGCACGATCTCCTGCAGCGGATCGAGGACCTCGAGAAGCCGGTCGTCATGGCGATGCACGGGTCCGCACTCGGCGGCGGGCTCGAGGTCGCGATGGCGGGACACTACCGTGTCGCCGCGCCGGATGGGCAGATGGGACTGCCCGAGGCGAACCTGGGAATCGTTCCGGGCGCTGAAGGGACACAACGGCTTCCCCGTCTCGTCGGTCTCGAGAAGGCCATCGAGATGTGCGTCTCCGGCAAACCGATCAAGGCCAAGGACGCGCTCGGCGCGGGCCTCATCGATCGCGTCATCGAGGGTGATCTTGCGGCAGGCGCAGTCGCGTTCGCCCGCGAGATCGCGTCGCGTGCCACACATCCGAAGACGCGAGAACGCACCGACAAGCGGCCCGACGCCGCGGCAGTGCCAGCCATGATCGCCGCCGGAAAAGACCTGGCCCGCAAGACGCGGCGTCACATGGAAGCGCCGGTTCGAGTGATCGATGCGCTCGAGGCTGCGGTGACGCTGCCCTTCGCCGAAGGCTGCGTGCGCGAGCGCCAGATCTCCCTCGAATGCACGAAGTCCGAGCAGGCCAAGGCCCTCATTCACGCCTTCTTTGCCGAGCGCGGAGTCTCGCGCGTGCCGGGCGTCACCAAGGACACGCCAGCCGCGCCCGTCGCCACCGTCGGGATCGTCGGCGCGGGGACGATGGGCGGCGGAATTGCGATGGCGTGTGCGAATGCCGGCATCCAGGTGCGGCTGGTCGATGCGACGCAACAGGCGCTCGACAACGGCATAACGACGATCCGCAAGAACTACGACGTCTCGGTCAAGCGTGGACGCTTCACGCCGGAGCAGGTCGAGCAGCGGATGACCGCCATCCGCCCGCAGATCGGCTACGACGGATTCAGCGAGACCGACCTCATCATCGAGGCGGTCTTCGAGAACATGGCATTGAAGAAAGAGGTCGCCACCGCGCTGGATCGCGTCGCGAAGCCGGGGACGGTCGTCGCCACGAACACGTCAACGCTCGACATCGACGCCATCGCGGCCTCGACCTCGCGTCCGGGTAGTGTCGTCGGGCTGCACTTCTTCAGCCCTGCCAATGTGATGCGGCTCGTGGAAATCGTGCGGGGGAAGGCGACGTCACCAGAGACGCTCGCGACCGCGATGGCCGTGGCGAAGCGGCTGGGCAAAGTCGGTGTGGTTGTCGGCAACTGCGAGGGGTTCGTCGGCAATCGCATGATGTTCCCCTACATGTACGAGTGTCAGTTCCTCGTCGAGGATGGTGCGACGCCCGAGCAGGTCGATCGCGCGCTGACGAACTTCGGCATGGCCATGGGCATGTTCGCGGTGGACGACATGGCCGGACTCGACGTGGCGTGGCGGGTTCGCCAGGAGCTCAAGCAGTTCAGCAAGCCCGGCGACCGCAAGCCGCTCGTCGCCGACACGCTGTGTGAGATGGGCCGTTTCGGACAGAAGACCGGCAAGGGCTGGTACGTCTACGGCGACGATCGCAAGCCGGCGCCCGATCCGGAAGTGCTGGCGTTGATCGAGAAAGCCGCCACTGCCGCAGGGATCCGCAGGCGATCGTTCAGCAACGACGAGATCATCGAGCGCACGATCTACGCGTTGATCAACGAAGGCGCTCGCGTGCTCGACGAGGGCTACGCCAGCCGCGCCGCCGATATCGACGTGGTGTACATCAACGGCTACGGCTTCCCTGCCTGGCGCGGCGGCCCGATGTTCTACGCCGACCGCGTCGGACTGGGCACGGTCTACGAGCGCATCGCGGCGTTTCATCGCGAGCTCGGTCAACGATGGGAGCCGGCGCCACTCCTCGCCCGTCTCGCGCGCGAAGGCTCGACGTTCAAGGCGTACGACCAGAGCCGGGCCGCGGAACTGGCTGGCGCCACCGCGTAAGATGACCGCCACGCACCACGTGCGGGCCGTCCGCATTGCGCCGTCTACCGCGTCCGTTCGTCGCGCCGCGGACGGCGCGGTCTACCTGCAGGCGAGCGCGCCGCTCGGTCCGTATCAGACACGCATCACCGATTCGCTCGAGCACTGGGCCTCGGTCGCGCCCGACCGCGCGTTCCTCGCCCAGCGGGAGCCTGCGGACAACGTAGAGGCGGGTCTTCAGACCCGCCTGAACGGCGCATGGCGCCGCGTCAGCTACGGCGATGCGCTCGCGCGGGTGCGCCGCATTGCCCAAGGCCTCCTCGATCGGAAGCTGTCGATCGATCGCCCCCTCGTCATTCTGTCGGGCAACGGCATCGACCACGGACTGCTCGCGCTGGCTGCGATGTACGCCGGCGTGCCCTATGCGCCCGTCGCACCGGCCTACTCGCTGCAGGCGAAGGAATACAGCTCGCTGCAGCGCATCTTCGATCGCGTCGAGCCGGCGATGGTCTTCACCGACAATGGCGTGGCCTACGAGCGTGCGTTGCGCGCGGTCCTGACCGATCGCGCGGAGCTCGTCGTGTCACGCTCGCCGGGAGACCTGCCCGCGACGCCGTTCGCCGAGCTCGAGAACACATCGGTTACAACGGCCGTAGACCAGGCGCGTGACCACGTCACCGGCGACACCATCGCCAAGGTCTTGTTCACGTCGGGCTCGACGGGCCGACCGAAAGGCGTCATCAACACGCAGCGCATGCTGTGCGCCAACCAGGAAATGATTCGCTCGGTCCTCACGTTCCTGACCGAGGAGCCGCCGATCATCTGCGACTGGTCACCCTGGAATCACACGGCGGGCGGCAATCACAACTTCGGGCTCGTGCTGCGCAACGGCGGCACGCTCTACATAGACGAGGGCAAACCGACGCCGGCGCTTTTCGCCGCAACGTTGCGCAATCTGCGCGAGATTCCGTGTACGGCACACTTCGCTGTGCCGCGCCTCTACGAGATGCTGATGCCGCACCTGCGGAGCGACGCGGTTCTGCGGCAGACGTTCTTCAGTCGAGTGAAGCTGCTCTTCTACGCGGCGGCCGGTCTGGGTCAGCGGTTCTGGGACGAGCTGCGCGACCTCGCGCTCGAGGCGTGCGGCGAAGAGATCATGATCATGACCGGCTTCGGCGCCACAGAGACCGCGCCGTTCGCGTTCACGACCGGCACACTCCACGCGTTCGCCGGGATGGTCGGGCTCCCCGCACCAGGCATGGAGGTGAAGCTCGCCCCAGTCGAGTCGAAGATGGAAGCGCGCGTGCGCGGTCCGAACATCACGCCGGGCTACTGGCGGGATGACGCGCTGACCGCCGCTGCATTCGACGAGGAAGGCTTCTACCGCCTTGGCGACGCGATGCAGTTCGCGGATCCTGCCGACCCGCGCAAGGGCCTCGTATTCGATGGCCGGCTGGCGGAGGACTTCAAGCTCTCGACGGGAACCTGGGTCAGCGTCGGACCGCTCCGCGCGAAGGTCCTTGCGCAGGCGGCTGGACTGGCGCAGGACGTCGTCATCGGCGGTCACGATCGCGAGTTCGTGACGGCGCTGGTGTTTCCAAATCCACACGCGTGCCGGGAGCTGGCTGGCACCGTCGCCGACACGCCTCTCACAGACGTGCTCGCCCATCCCGCTGTCGTGGCCCGTTTCCACGATGTGTTCAACACCCTCGCCGCCCAGAGCACCGGCAGCTCGACGTTCGTCGCGCGGGCGATCGTGCTCGAGGACCCGCCGTCGATGGAGGCGCGCGAGGTCACCGACAAGGGCTCCATCAATCAAAAGGCCGTGCTCGCCCATCGCGCGGCGATCATTGACGAACTCTATTCCGCGTCTCCGTCCGCGCGCGTGCTGATCGCCCTCGCCCCGCCGAAGCCTGTGGCGAAGGCGGGCCGTCAGCCGGCGGAAACGGCGACGACATACCGCTGATGCCCACTCACTCAATCGACGTCGATCAGATCGTCGCCCTCGACGTGCACGTGCACCTCGAACACACCGGCACCGAGACCGAAGCCGACAAGCACGCGGCTGCCTACTTCAAGGGCGGCGGCGCGCGCGATGCCGCGTCGCTCGCGGAGTACTACCGCTCGCGCAAAATGGCGTGCGTCATCTTCACCGTTGACGAGACGCTCAGCGGAACGCCGCGCCTCTCGAACGATGCGGTGCTCGAGTTCGCCGATCAGAACCCCGACATCGCCCTGCCCTTCGTCAGCATCAACCCGACACGCGGCGCCGAAGCGGTGCGCGAAGCGAAGCGGCTGGTCGCCACCGGCAAGGTGCGCGGATTGAAGCTGCATCCGCCGATCCAGGAGTTCTGGCCCAACGACAAGCTGGCTTACCCGCTCTACGAAGTCTTCGCGGAGGCAGGCCTGCCGGTGCTCTTTCACACCGGGCACAGCGGCATCGGCACGGGCATGCGCGGCGGCGGCGGCATCCGGCTCAAATACGGCAACCCGATGCCGATCGACGATGTCGCCGTGGACTTCCCCGACATGCCGATCGTCCTCGCGCATCCCTCGTTCCCGTGGCAGGACGAGGCCATCTCCATCTGCCTGCACAAGCGGCAGGTCTACATCGACCTCTCCGGCTGGTCGCCGAAATACTTCTCGCCGACGCTGGTGCAGTACGCGAACTCGCTCCTCAAGCACAAGGTGCTGTTCGGATCCGACTATCCGCTGCTCACGCCGGATCGCTGGCTGGCCGACTTCGAGAAGGTCGCGTTCAAGGATGACGTCCGGCCGTTGATCTTGAAGGAAAACGCGTGCAAGTTGTTCGGGCTTCGAGGGTAAAGCGCCTGCCGGGTCTTAAAGGCAGGACCCGGCCTACCGATAAACCGGGGAGTGAGCGCAGAGCTTTCTCCCTCGCAATCTGTCCATGAGATGCCGCACGGCGGCAACGACGGTCCGGAGTCTCTCCATCCCGAGCTGAAGCTCAAAAAGAAGGATTTCAAGCGGCTCTTCGACCCGACGCGCGAGCTCGATGGCTGGGAGCGCTATCGGGCGCTCACCGACGCGTCCGACGAGGCCTACGACCTGATCGACATCAGCAACCGCGAGGCACGATTTGCACTAATCGTCATGGGCGCGCTCAACGCGCTGCCGCTGCTCCTGCTGACCAAGAACGACATCATCAGCTCGATGACCAGATTCGAACGCATCTGGATGGTGTCGTTCCTGATCGGCTACGCGGTGCTCCTGCTTTACTTCATCCTGCAGGCGATCGAGGCGCTGCATCCCGGCCGCTTCCGCCCGTCGTTCAAAGACTGGCCGTCCAACAGTCCGGACTTCCCGGCTGGCGTCCGCTACTACGAAGACGTCATCAAGCGAACCGACTTCGAGCACTGGACGGCGTGGCAGCACGTGAGGCTCTCGCAGCTGAACGCCGAGCTCTCCGTGCAACTCCACGGCCTGGCCATGAAGAACGACGCCAAGCACCGCGCCGTTCGACGGCTGTACATCGGACTCCGCGCCATGGCCTTCATGCTTGGCGCCGTGTTCGCGATGTATCTGTTCTTTTCCTGGACGTAGCGCAGGGCGCGTCCTTTCGGACGCGCTGGTCTAATGACAGACGTCGCTGCCGGCGTCTGTTTTTGCGCCGCCAACCTGCAGGTATTCCCAGCTGTAGGCCTGCGCGCTGAGCGTCAGCTTCAGCAGGCCGTGCGCGACGATCTGAATTTCACTCTGCGGGTGCGCGCGCATGACGGTGTAGAGTCCCGCCCCGCCGGTCCCGACGATGAACTGACGAATACCGCGCGCGTCGTTGCGCTGGCCGTCGGGGGACATCGGCGCGTAGCGTTCGTAGAGATGCTCATGCGCACTGACGATCACATCCACGCCCTGCTCGTAAAGCATTTGCCAGAGACCCGCCAGTCGAGCGTTGTCGCCGTTCGGCCCTGAGCTATAAAGAGGGTGGTGGAAATACGCGAGCGTGCATCGCGACGTGTTTGCGGTCAACTCCGAGCGAATCCATTGGCCCTGTGCTGTACTGCTGCCAACCGGCAAATTGCTGTTGAGTGAGAGCACGAGCCAATCGCCCGACCGGAAGCTGTAGTAACCCTGCCCTGATGGACCAGCCACGCTACCGAAATAGTCGAAGTACGGCTGCGCGCCCGACGACTCGTACTCATGATTGCCAGGACTGGGCCGGGTGCGTGCCTTGTGTCGTCCCCAGACCGGGTCGTAGCACGAAGCGAATTCCTCAGGAGTGCCATGCCGGTAGGCCAGATCACCTACCGCGAGAATGGTGCCCTCGAGCCCGTCGAGCATCAGACCCGTCTCAACGGCCGGCGCTGATCCACACACACCGACATCGCCGGCAGCCAGCAGCACGGTCGTCGCCGGTTGCAGTACCGTCGGGCCGTTTACCAACTGGTCGCCACCGCCGGCGCACGAGAGCGTCGCCAGCAGGAGCAAGAGCCAGAGTGTGCAATACCGTGTGCGATGCACCTTCATGAGTCGGCCCGCGTGAGCCGATATGACCTAAGGCTTCTCACAATGATTCGCCCGATCTCTTCAGATATCGGCTCCTCGAGACGGGGCCCGCACGCCGTTTTTCGCCCCCTGTTCGCGGCGGCTGTGCTGATACTCGCAATCGCGGTGCCTGTTTCGGCTCAGCAGAAGGGCACGCAAAAGGGTCAATCCGGCGTGCAGTGGGATGACGGCTCGATTCGCTTCGGCGATTCGGTCCGCATCGATCCCAAGGTCCGCGTGCAGGGGGACGTCCTGCTATGGAACGACCCCGGCTCCGTCGAGGATCGCTTCCAATGGGGCAGCCGGCGCCTCGGCGTCGATGGCGAGATCTTCAACCGGGTGCAGTTCCAGGTGGAGCGCGCCTTCACCGAGGACGATGACGACGACACGCCGTGGCGGGATGTGTTCGTGGACGTGCGCATCAACCGCGCGCTGCAGGTGCGCGGCGGACGTTTCAAGCTGCCCTTCAGTCTCGAGCGCAACACCAGCCGCGATCAGCTCGACTTCGTGCAGCGCGCCACCGCGGTCCGGGCCCTGTCGCCCGCGCGCGACACGGGCGTCATGCTCCATGGCCGCGTCGCCGAACGTCTCGTCGGCTACGAGGTCGGCGTCTTTCAGCATGCCGACGGCTTCGACCTGACCGACGATCCCAATTCCTGGAGTGCGCTTGGCGCGACGCTGGCCGGCCGCGTCACGGTCTCACCGATTCGCGACAAGGACGATGGTCCGACGCGCGACCTGGAGTTCGGCGTCGCGCTGACGCGCAACACAGTGCCAGAAGGACTGAACAGCGTCGTCGGACGTTCGTTCAACAACGACCGCTTCTTCGAACGACTCGACGTGAACGGCCAGCGCACGCGGCTCGGCGCGGAGGGCATGTGGCGAGGACGTCGCGCGACCATCAAGGGCGAGCTGCTGCAGCTGACCGATCAGCGCTTGCAGCAGTCCATCACAGGTGAGGATCTGTCGGACCTCGTGCTGCGCGGCGGGTACGTCACCGCGCTCGTGCGTGTGTTCGGCGAGCCGGGCCGGCGCGGTCAGGCGGTGGACGTCGCCGCGCGCATCGATCGGCTGACGCTCGGCAGCGGCAACGACACCGACGAGCCATTCACCAATCCGCGGGCCGATCACGTCGCGCCGCTGGCCAAGAACACCTTGACCTTCGGCGGCAACTGGCAGGTCCATCGCTGGGTCAGAGTCCAGGGCAATCTCATTCGCGAAACCCTGGTGGACTCGCTCGGCGTACGTGATGTGAACACCGAGCCGGTGTGGACGGCCATCATGCGTTTTCAGTTTGCTCTCTAGCGGGAATCCAGGATGCTCAAACCCTTGCTTCGGCGTCTCGTCATTGGCCTCCTGTTGCAGTCAGCGGCGGTCACTTCTGTACAGGCGCAGACCAACGATGATCTGTTCAACGAAAGCGCTGTCCAGACGCTGCAGATCACCATTCACTCGCGCGACTGGGAGTCGCTGCGCGCCAACTTCACCAGCAATCAGTTCTATCCGGCCGACGTCACGTGGAACGGCCTGCGCGTGCGCAACGTCGGCATCAGGTCGCGTGGTCTCGGCAGCCGGAGCGGTATCAAACCCGGCCTCGAGGTGAACTTCGCCCACTACAGCTCGCGCGGACAATTCCTCGGCATGCGGGCGCTCGTACTCGACAACCTGACCACTGATCCGTCGATGATCCGAGAGCGCGTGGCCTTTTCGTTTCTGCGCCGGCTCGGCGTGCCGGCACCGCGTGAAGTGCACGCGAACTTGTATGTCAACGGCCAGTACTCCGGCCTCTACGTCATCGTCGAGCCCGTGGACACCGTGTTCGTGCAGCGCTGGCTCGGGGAGAACAGCGGCGCGCTCTACGAATACCACTGGCTGACGCCGTACTACGCGACGTTCCTCGGCGAGGACCTCGACATCTACCGGCCGCTCTTCGAGCCGCGCTCGCAGGAAAACCTTTCGACCTTTGATCTGTTCGACCCGGTTCGCGAACTGTTCCGCACGATCAACACCGCGCCGGCTGGCTCGTTCCGCGATGCGGTGAACGCAAAGCTCGATGTCGAGTCCACGCTGCGACTGGTTGCGGCCGAATCGTTCCTCGCCGAGTGGGACGGCATTCTCGGCTACGCCGGGATGAACAACTTCTACCTGTATCGCCCAGCGGCATCGGCGCAGGCGCGATTGTTCCCCTGGGATGCCGACCACACGTTCCATGCCCTCGACTATCCGCTGCTGGCGGGCGCGCCTGAGAACGTGCTGATGCGGCGGATGCTCGAGGACCCGGTGCTCCGCGCGCGCTACTTCGATCTGGTGCTCGAGGCAGTCAACTCGGCCTCGTCGGGCGATTGGCTGGTGCGCGAAGTCACCAACGACTATCTGCAGATTCGCGATTCGGCGATCGCCGACACGCTGAAGCCGTACACGATTGAGGAGTTCGACGCCGCGTTCGCCGAACTGCTGGCGTTCGCGCGATCGCGTCCGTCATTCGTCACGTCGCAGGTCCAGCAAAACAGGTAACCCACTGTCGGTGCAATCGGACTGACGCGGGTCGGTGCGATTGGACTGTCGCGTGTCGGTGCGATCGATCTGACGCGTGTCCCTGCGTGCGCCGTCCTGTTCGGAGCCAATGCGAGCGGTGCGGGACTGTAGGTCCGGACCAAACCGTGGGGAGTGTATTGGCAAAGCTCGTTGGTCGGAAGCGAACGCTGAGGTGTGTGGATCAAGTCGGTTTGCGGAGCGACCTACAGGCCCGCACCGCGTGACGGCGACACTCAACGAGCGAAACAGTTTCCCGGCGTGCGAGTCGCGACCGCAACGCGGCGTGCCGTCGTTGCCCGCCCTGCGGCCTATAATGCCTCTCGAATGGGAGGCTCCATGTTCGGACGTGTTCTTGCCGTGTGCATCACGCTGCTGGCGTGCGTGCAGGTGACGTCAGCGCAGTACTTGAAGCACCCGGATCCGCGGATCCCGCGCACGCCCGACGGCAAGCCCAACCTCGCCGCGCCCGCGCCGCGGCTCCCCGACGGCAAGCCCGACATGAGCGGCATCTGGAACGCCGCCGACGGCCGCTTTCTGACCAACATCGCGCGACGTGCCGGATTCGACGCGCCGTTTACGCCCACTGGCGCGGCATTGTTCAAGGAACGTCAGGAGAACGAGGGCCGCGATCGACCGGCCGGCCGCTGTCTCCCGCACACGATTCCGACGGCGATGATGGTGCCCAACTACCCGTGGAAAGTCGTGCAGACACCGAATCTCATGGTGATCCTGTTCGAGAACTTCACGCAGTGGCGGCAGATCTTTACTGACGGCCGCGACTTCCCCGCCGAGCGCGCGCCCACCTGGTTCGGCTACTCGATCGGCAGATGGGACGGCGACACGTTCGTCGTCAACGTGACCGGCTTCAACGACAAGGCCTGGCTCGATGACGGCGGGCATCCGCGCAGCGAGTCGATGAAGGTCACCGAGCGGTGGCGGCGGCGCGACTTCGGGCACATGGACGTCGAGTTCACGTTCGACGACTCGACGATGTACACGAAGCCCTGGACGGTGACGATTCCGTTCGTGCTGCTGCCCGATACCGACATCATCGAGAACGTCTGCGAGAACGAAAAGGACGTCGAGCACATCTTCTTCGGCGGCCTCAAACCCAAGCAGTAATTCGGGGTCAGGCCCGGGGCAGGCCTGGGCCAGTCCCCAGGGTGTCGGGAGTCCGACGCGACCGCCGCCCATCCGACAACTTCACGCGCCACTTCTCGTCTGTTTGCGCGTGTTTCTCAGGAAATTCCTGACCCTCGGGCTGGACCCAGCTTTGCCAATCACCGGGTTACAGGCCACATGGCACCCCTTCCCGCGTCCGACGTAATCAATGCCGTTGCACGGGCGACCCGGCAAGTCATCTACGTCTTCGACCGCGATACGAAAGCCATCATCTATCGCAACCGATCGATCCTCCGCGACCTCGGACACGATGTCCCCATCGACCTGCCGGCCGCGCTGTGGGTGGCTTACGTGCACCCGGACGATCGCGATCGGCTTCGACATCTGGCGGTCCAATGGACCGCGCTCAGCGACGACGCCGTTCGTAAAGGCGAGTTCCGCATTCGCGATGCGAGCGGCACGTATCACTGGTTCCTCGCGCGCGAAACGGTGCTCACGCGTCACCCGGATGGCCGGGTCGGGCAGGTGCTTGGCGCGCTGATCGACATCACCGACGCCAAGCACGCCGCGCAAGTACTGCGCGAACGCGACACCGACATCAGCGATCTGATCGAAGCTCTTACACCGGTCACCGGGCCCGACTTCTTCCGGTCGCTGGCCGATCACCTCACCGACACCTGTCGGGTGGACTACGCCTGCGTCGTCATGCTCGACGAGACCGATGCGACGCGCGGCCAGACGATCGCGCTGTCGCATCGCGGCCAGCCGGTCGAGGACCTGTCCTACGACTTGCGCGGTACGCCGTGCGAAGAGGTCGCCGGCAAGAACTTCTTCCACTGGCCGACGCGCGTTCAGCAGCAGTTTCCCCTCGACACCGCGCTTGTCGACATGGGTGTTGACAGCTACATGGGGATTCCGCTGTTCACGACCGACCGCAGACCGCTCGGTCTGATCGCGCTGCTGCACTCGACGCCGATCGACGAACCCGAGCTGGCGCGAACGATCCTTCATGTGCTGGCGCCGCGCGTCACCGCCGAGCTCGAGCGGACGCTGGCCGAGCGAGCGCTGCGCGACAGCGAGGCACAGCTCCGCCAGTCGCAGAAGCTGCACGCGATCGGCCAGCTCGCTGGCGGCGTCGCGCACGACTTCAACAACCTGTTGACGGTCATCATGGGGTACGCCGACGCGATCCTGGCCGACATGGACTCGACGCATCCGATGTTCGATGCCGCACGGCACATCCACAACGCCGGCGAGCGCGCGGCGCTGCTCACCAGTCAATTGCTCCATTTCGGCCGCAAGGCGATCCTCGAGCCGCGCCCGCTCGATCTCAACACGGTGATACAGAACACCGGGTCGATGCTGCGGCGATTGATCGGCGAAGACGTGACCGTCACCACGGTGCTCGCGCCGCACTTGAGCCTGACGCGGGTGGATCGCGGCCAGATCGAGCAGGTCATCGTCAACATCTGTCTCAATGCCCGCGACGCGATGCCGCAGGGCGGCCGCATCACCATCGAGACGCGCAACATCTCGTTCGACGAGCAGTACTGCCGGTCGCATCTGGCCTACAAGCCGGGCCAGTTCGTCGAGCTCTCGATCGGCGACAGCGGCACGGGGATGACGGCGGAGGTCATGAGCCATCTGTTCGAGCCGTTCTTCACGACCAAGGGGCCGGGCAAGGGCACCGGACTCGGGTTGGCCACGGTCTACGGCATCGTCCAGCAGGCAGGTGGTTTCATCACCGTTGACAGCCGGCTCGGCACCGGTTCGATGTTCAACGTGTTCGTGCCGGCAATTGTCGAACAGGAACAGCGAGTCACCGTCGAGCGGATGGCGCCGCCGCCGCGCGGCCGCGAGACCGTCCTCCTCGTCGAAGACGAGCACGGCGTGCGGCTCCTGGCACGGCTCTCGCTCGAGCGACACGGCTACACGGTGCTCGAAGCGAGCAGCGGACGCGAAGCTATCGAGCTGTCAGACAGCTACGACGGCGAGATCGAAGTCCTCCTGACCGATGTCGTGATGCCCGAGATCAACGGGCGCGAAGTCTCGGAGCGGCTGCGTCTGCGCCGCCCCGATCTGAAAGTCCTGTACATGAGCGGGTACAACGACGATGCCGTCGTACGGCACGGCGTAGTGGACTCGCCGGTCGCGTTCCTGCAAAAGCCATTCGATGCGCGCACGCTGGCCACGAAAGTTCGGGACGTGCTCGGTCAGACGGAGTGAGAGAATGGATCCACATGAGACGCCTCATGTGGATCACGTTGGTTCTCGTCGCCAGCGGCCTGGTCGCGCTTGGCGCACAGAATGCCGCAAAAGATCCCGATCGCCTCTACGCCGATCGTGAGCACATGGAGAGTGCGCTCGACGCCGCCTCGGTGTGGGAGTCGCGCCTCAAGACCAATCCAAAAGACTTCGAGTCAGCGTGGAAGCTCGCGCGGTCGTGCTACTGGCTGGGCGGTCACGTTGCCGAAGATGGCCGTCGCGCCCAATACGAGCGCGGGATCGAAGCCGGACGTCAGGCGTCGGTGATGCAAGCCAATCGGCCCGAAGGGTATTTCTGGATGGCCGCCAACATGGGGGCGATGGCGGAATCGTTCGGGCTGCGCGCCGGCATCAAATACCGCGGTCCGGTCAAGGCGGCGCTCGAAAAGGTGCTGATGCTCGATCCCGACTTTCAGCAGGGCTCCGCAGATCGCGCGCTAGGCCGCTGGTATCTGAAAGTGCCGCGGCTCTTCGGCGGCAGCAAAGACAAATCGGTCGAACATCTCAAGCAGTCACTCACCTACGATCCAGCGAGCACGGCCTCGCACTACTTCCTCGCCGAGACGTATCTCGAGATGGACCGCAAGAGCGAGGCGCGTCAGGAGGTTCAGAAAGTCCTGGACCTTCCCGTCAACCCGGCGTGGGCGCCTGAGGACCGCGAGTTCAAGCAGAAAGCCAAAGCCCTCCTCGATCGCCTCCGATAGCTGTATAGTTCCGCTCCACGAGGTGATCACATGACTCCACTCACGCGCACGCTGGCAATCACGGTCGTCGCTCTCCTTCTTCTGCCTGGCGTGCTCAGCTCGCAGGCCACGCAGGGCTGGCTGAATCCAAAGGGCGTCGTGGAGTCTGTCAAACCCGCAGACATCAAGTGGGTGCGCAATGCGGCGGGCACGCAGGAAACCGTGACGTTGTTCGGCGATCCCTCGAAGCCCGGCATGTACGTGCAGCGGCTGCGCTGGCTCCCCGGCAATATGAGCCGGCCGCACTTCCATCCCAACGATCGCTTCTTCGTGGTGATCGAGGGCACCTGGTGGCTTGGGTCAGGCGACAAGTACGATCCGAACAGCACCGTGCCCGCGCCAGCGGGAACGTTCGTCGTGCACCGCGCGGGTGAAATTCACTACGACGGGGCCAAGGACGCGCCGGTCGTGATTCAGGTGACGGGCATGGGGCCGAATACGTCCACGCCGGCCGAGAAAAAATAGTTGGTGGTTGGTCGTTGGTGGTTAACGGGACTTGTTCAACCACTAACCACCAACCACTTACCACTAACCTAAAAGTCGATCTGCGCGCTGATCTTCGCGAAACGTGGCGTCAGCACACCGGTCGGACGTGGGAACGGCAGCGCCGTGCTGTAGGCCGCGTTGTAGGTCAGCGCCGGGTTGGCGTTGAGCAGGTTGTAGATATCCACGCCGACGTTGGTTCGCGTCCGTCCGAAGCGAAGCAGCTTCGCGATCCGGAAGTCCACTTCATTCAGGCGATCGCCGTACATCGTCCCCGGCTCAATCAGGTTCACGACGACGCTGCCGCCCGGCGCCGAGAGGTTGCGACCGAGCTGGCTGGCTACCATCGCGTTGGTCACCGTGAAGTTGGCGGCCAGCGGCGCGCCCTGCTCGCTGCGGAAGGTGCCGCTCAGAAGCACGTCGATCTTCGGCACCGTGTAGGTGGCCAGTCCGGTCACACGTGTCGTGAATCCCGTTGACGTGTGGCAATACGGAAACACCGGGCTCGCGTAGACGTTGCCCGGGCCACTCGCATTCGCCGGTGTGATGTAGTTCAACTCCGGGTTGACGTTCCTGATCCCGCATAGATCGCGCACCGTCTGCCCCGTCAGCAATCCGCCCTGCATCGTCAGGCCGTTTCGCGGACGTGCCGTCACGTTGAGCAGGATGCCGTTGTAGTGCTGATACCACTCGCCGAAGTTCTCGGCCTTGGTGAAGTAGTCGTTGACCTGGCCAAACTTCGTCGGCACCACGTCGTAGAGCCCGTTGATCGTGTAGCCGCCGCCACCGGGGAGACGAGTGTCGCTCGGCGCGACAATGCTGAACGGCGTGAAGTCGGCGGGCACCGTGGCGAGATTGTCGTCAACGAAGAAGTTGTCGAGCCATCGGCGGAAGTAGCCGACTTCGACCGATACGCGCGGCAGCACTTCCTGCTGCACCGACACGCCGAACTCCCAGTCGGCCGGACGAACGCCCCAGCCCTCGAGCGCCGCCGGATCGAAGTTCCGGCTCAACGTCGCCGTGCCGAAGTTGCGATCGCTCGTCGCGCCGCACAAGTCGCCTCCACCGGCGCGGTTGTCCTGCGCGTTCGGGTTCAGCAGATCGCAATCGGGTACGAAATTGCCGTTGTCGGTCCACGTCCGCGTGATCGCCGGGCGGCCGAGCTCGGTGCTGCCCGCCATCCGCGACGTCGGGTTGGTGATCGAGTAGTTGCCGTTGTTGTTGCTGGCCGCATCCAGGTAGCGTCCGAGGTTCACCTTCAGCGCCGTCCTGCCGTTGCCGAACAGGTCGTATGCCACACCGATGCGCGGTGAGATGTCGTTGTAGCCGACGACGCCGGCGGTTTCCGGGAAGACGATGGGAGTCGGCAGGAAGCGCGTCGGGCCCACCACTTGTTCCGGCGAATAACTCCACGCGTGATCGAAGCGCAGGGCACCCTGCAGCGTCATCCGGCCCAGCGTCCACTGCTCCTGCGCATAGAGCGCGTGGTAGCGCGTGCGCAGCTTGCGCAGGTTGGAGTGCAGCGTCAGCGTAATCAGGTTGGGAGTACCGTTGTTCAAACGGTAGGCGACTTTCTCGTCGTTGGTGAAGTACTGCTCGTCGTCGGCGTAGAACGTGCCCTGGTAGCCGACCTTCATGTTGTGCGCGCCGGTGACATACGTCATCGAGGCGTTCCAGTTGTGCTGCCCCATCCAGTGCGAAGCCCAGTTCGCCGAGCGATACGTCAGGTTTGGCACCGGGATTCCTGCGACGGTATTGAGCGGGCACGACGGCGCGCACTGCTCGGTGACGCGAACCAGGTTGCGCGTTGGATTCCCGGGCATCTGGTCGCCGCCCCAGCGCGTGAGATAGTCGCCGAACCCGGCGGTGAGCAGCACGCGATTGGTCACCGGCGAGTTCCACGTGAGTTGCTGCACGCGCTGGAAGCGGTTCTCATAGGTGGCCGTTTCAGGAGCCGCGGTTGCCGAACCGCCGTAGACGAATCCGCCCTCGCTCGGCTGATTCCGGCAGCCATCGTCATTGGCGGAATAGGTGGCGCCGGTGCAGGGCTTCTGCTCGTCCCAGTAGATGTTGAACTTGTTGCGCGGCGTGGCCTGCAGCGACAGACGAAGACTGGCCACTGACCAACTACCCGCCGTGCGCGACTGACGCGTGGTATCCGCCTCGTAGGTCCACTTGGTGGGATCGCCGGCGTTCCTGTTGGCATACATGCCCGACACCGATGAATGCGATCCCTGATTGCGCAGGTTCAGGAAGTACCACAGCCGATCCTTCTTGATCGGCCCGCCGATGCCGGCGGTGTAATCCCACAGCTTCAACAAACGGCCCGGCACGCCAAGCCCCGCCGCCTGCAATTCGGGCGTGTAGTTGCTACCGACCATGCCCTCGCTGACGCCGGCAAGGAACAGCGAACCACGCAGCGAATTGCCACCCGTCTTCGGCACGACGCTCAAGGACGGGCCCGAGACTTCAGCCTCGCCGAGTCCCGCTGAAACGGTGAACGAGATCTCCTGCGCGTTGGCAATGTCGGCGTTGTAGCCGGACACGCCGCCGCCATTCCGCGCTGCGCCGACGCCAAGGCCGTCCACCTGCAGACGTCCTTCGTTGCCGTTGCGGCCGCCGGGCGTACCGAACACGACCATCCCGGGTGTGGCTTGCACGTTGGCCGGTGAGGTCCCTTGCGTCTGAATCGCGGGGACCAGCAGCATCACGCCGGTATAGCCGCGCGCGGTGGGAATCGTGCTGAGCACATCTCCTGAGATCGTCGCCTGACGACGAACGCTCTGCACGTCCACCATTGGCGACTCGCCGGTGACAGTGATCGTCTCCTGGACCGCACCGACGCGCAGGTCCACACTCACCGTTGCGGTCATCAAACCGGTCAGCTCGATGCCCTCGCGTTTGACGGTCGAGAAGCCGGGCAGGGTGAACGTCACGGCATACGTGCCGGCGCGCAGATCGACAATCTGATAGCGGCCCGTACTGTCTGTGACCGCCGTTCGCACTTTCTCGATGAGCACGTCGCTGGCGGCTTCGACGGTGACACCGGGGAGCACCGCGCCCGAGCTGTCTCGCACGAGACCGGCGATGGTCGCCTGCGCCGACGCCGTCATAGGCGCCAGCGCGACGATGATGAAGGTGACGACGAACCACGTCCTCAGACGATTCCGCATATCTATCTCCCTCTGACTGGGCGCGGAGACGTCCGCCCTACCCGTGCGCGGTTATACGCCTGTGCACAGATCGAATCAACACAATCGCGCGACACCCGGTTCACCCCTGGGCGCCGTAGCGCACCGCGCGAAGGCGCCTTGACTCGCGGGGTTGCCGACGCTACCTTCAATGAGCAGTCGCGAGTTTCGGACCTAATAGAAAAGGACTAGCCGCGCATATGTACGCCGCGCACGCAGGCACGCTGCCAACCACTGGCGACGAGACGTTCCGAGATCGCCTCAACACGCAGTGGCACGAGCGCGCCCTGCAAGGCTTCATGCTGATTGTGCTCGCTCACTGGGCAGAGCATCTGCTGCAGGCGTTTCAAATCTACGCGCTCGGCTGGCCGGTGCCCCAGGCACGCGGTGCGCTCGGCTACTTCTTTCCGTACCTCGTCACGTCCGAGATGCTGCACTACGGTTACGCGCTCGTGATGCTCACGGGACTGTGGCTGCTGCGTCCGGGATTCACCAGTCAGAACGATCGCAAGTGGTGGACCATCGCGCTGTCGATCCAGTTCTTCCATCACATCGAGCACTTCCTGCTGCAGGGGCAGTATCTGCTCGGTCAGAACCTGTTTGGCAAGCCGGTACCGACGAGCATCGTGCAGCTGTGGGTACCGCGCGTGGAGCTGCACCTGTTCTACAACTCGATCGTCTTCATCCCGATGATGATCGCGATGTACTACCACATGTTCCCGTCGCCGGCCGTGGCAGGACGGCAGCAGCAGTGCACGTGCGCCTGGAACCGCGGGCTCAGCACCGCGTCCTGACGGCCCTTCGACTCCGCTCAGGGCAGGCGGCCCTCGTCTTCGTCTGCAGCGTGTTGTGTCTCGCCGGGTGCGATCGCACTGATCCGGCGGACGCCGTCCGTGTCAGTTGGACGCTCGATCCGTCGCCCCCACGGGCCGGCACGCCGATCGTCGCGCGACTCACGCTGCGCGACGCCGCACAGCAGCCGCTCACCGGCGTGCACCTGCGGCTGGAGGGACTGATGTCGCATCCAGGTATGGCTTCAGTGAGCGCGGCCGTCGTCGAGCGCGGCAACGGCGAGTACGAGGCGCCCCTGCAGTTCACGATGGCCGGCGACTGGATCCTGCTCGTCACCGGTGAGCTGCCTGGCGGTGAGCAGATCAAGAAACAGATTGAGATCGCTGGCGTCCGCCCAGCTCCCTAGCGATGGACATCCTGCGAGCGCCTGTCGTCGGCTCCTTTCTTCGCTGGCGCTACGCGAGACCGGCGGTGCAACTCGTCCTGCTGCTCGTCTCGCTCGCGGTCGTTCTACACGGGCTGTTCGGGCCACAACTCGCGCCGCGCAACCTCGCCACCGTGCTCACGTCAATTCACTGGCGCGGCTTCCTCGTCATCGCCATCGTCGCCGTGGGCAATCTGTTCTGCACGGCGTGTCCGATGGTGCTGGCACGCGACGTGGGACGGAAGTTTTTTCATCCGGCGCTCCGCTGGCCGCGCCGTCTTCGTGGCAAGTGGCTGGGCCTCGCGTTGCTGGTCGCCGTCTTGTTCTCGTACGAATTGTTCGATCTCTGGTCGCAGCCCCGCGCGACGGCTCTGCTCGTGCTCGGCTATTTCGGTGTGGCGTTCGTCATCGACACCGTTTTCGCCGGCGCATCGTTCTGCAAGCACCTCTGCCCGATCGGTCAGTTCAACTTCGTCGCCTCAACGATGTCACCGGCGGAACTGCGCATCGTCGATCGCGAGACCTGCCGATCGTGCAAGACCTCGGACTGCATCAAGGGACACTATGGGCCGGCTGAAGCCGGCCACTACGAGCAGAAGCAGCGGGGTTGCGAACTCGGCCTCTTTCTGCCGATGAAGGTCGGCAATCTCGATTGCACGCTGTGCCTCGACTGCGTGCACGCCTGTCCGCACGACAACATCGCGCTGACGACGCGCATACCGGGCGAGGAGCTGCTCGAACGCGGACGGCGGTCTGGCCTTGGCCGCTTGATGCTGCGTCCCGATCTGGCCGCGTTGGCCATCGTGTTCACGTTCGCCGCGCTCGTGAGTGCGTTCGCCATGACGACGCCGGCGTATGCCGTCGAACAACGTATCGCCGCGTCGATCGGCGCGCGATCGGAAGGTCCGGTCCTCGCGGTCATCTTCATCGTGGGTCTCTTCGTCGCGCCAGCTGTTCTGCTTGGTGCCGCCGGTCTTGTCACTCGTGGCCTGACACCGAGCGCCACTTCGCTGCGAGCCACGGTGCTCTCCTATGCGTATGCGCTCATCCCGATCGGCCTTGGCATTTGGGTCGCGCATTACGGTTTTCATCTGCTGACCGGAGCCCTGACCATCGTGCCCGTCGTGCAGAGCGCGGTTGTCGATGCATTCGGCCGCGCGCTGCTCGGCGGCCCAGCCTGGGGCTGGGTCGGCTTTCAGCCTGGCGCTGTGTTTCCAATGCAGCTTGGATGCGTGGTGCTTGGCGCCGCGGGATCGTTGGGGATGGTGCACGCCGTCTCACAGCGCGATCAGCCGTCCCGTCCGCTGCTCGTCTCGGTGCCGTGGCTTGCCGTCGTCCTGGTGATCGCGACTGTGGCGCTGTGGATTCTGACGCAGCCGATGGAGATGCGCGCAGTGAGTTTTCCGGGATGAGCCGTGCGCGTTCGTTATTCGTCGCGGTCGCGGTTCTCGCCGCGCAGCATGCGCCGCGTGCGCATTCGGGACCGCCGTTCCCGATCGTCACCGACGCGCTCCGAGGTCCATACATGATCTCGATCTGGACCGACCCCGACGCGACCGACAACGGTACTCCGGGCGGTCAGTTCTGGATTGTGCTTGCGCCATCGGCCAAGGGCGGCACGATGGCCGCTGACACGCGAGCCTCCGTCTCGGTTCGGCCGTCAGCGCCACCGGCCTCGTCCTCATCGGTCGTTCGATCGGCTCGCACCGAACCCGTGCGAGGCGACGTGACGAACCAGTTCGGTGCAGTCGTCATCGATCACGAGGGACCGTACGCCGTCCACGTCGAGGTGAGCGGGTCGATGGGTTCTGCGATCGTGGACACCATGGTCGATGCGACCTACGACCTGCGGCCTCCGCCGTACATGCTCGCGTGGTATCTGGTGCCCTTTCTGCTGGCCGGATTTCTGTGGACACGGCTCCTGCTCCGGCGACGGGGGCTACGAGGCCCGTCTGATAGAGTCCACCTGCCGTGACTGCCTCACGTTCCCCCGGACGATCGCCGACGACGGCGCTGTTGCTGGGGCTGATCATCACGCTCGCCACGGTGGTCGCTTACTCCTGGTACATCTCCGGGCAGATCTCGGGCCTGCGTCGTCTGCAAACAGATCTGACCGATCGCAACCGGCGCGATTCGCTGCAGCTGCTTCGCATCCAGAACGATCTCAATCAACTGGGACTGGCGATGCGCGACATGCTGGACGGCGACGAGCCGTATCCGCTCACGGCCTGGTCCACGCAGTTCGAGCGCATTCGCGGCGATCTCGACGATGCGTTGAAGCGTCAGGGAGAGGTGGCACTCGTCCGCCAGACGCCCGAGCAGCGGCAGTACCTGGCGAGCCAGCTGGCTCAATTCTGGGACGCAACCAATCGCATCTTCGAGCTGGCGAGAACCGGACAACAAGACGAAGCGCGCGCGCAGATCAGGCTGTCGCTGCAGGAGCGGCAGGCGGCGCTCAGCACGGCCGTGGCGCGGTTGCTCGTGCAGAACAATGCCAGCGAGGAGCAGACGGCGCAGCAGGTCCAGGACATCTACGGCCGCGTGCAGCGTCAGGTCTACTGGTTTCTTGCGGCGACGCTGGCCGCGATCGGCGCGACGAGTCTGTATCTGATCCACTCCAACCGCCGGCTGTTTGCACGACTGGCCGCGTTGTCGGACGAGCGGCGCGAGCTCGCCCGGATGCTCATCGCGACGCGCGAGTCCACGCTGCGCGAGATCTCGCGCGAGCTGCATGACGAGTTCGGTCAGATCCTGACCGCGATCGGTTCCATGCTCGGACGGGCCGGCAAGCAGGCGCCGGAAGGATCGGAGCTTCGCGCCGATCTGCGCGAGATTCGCGAAGTCGCGCAAACGGCGCTCGACAACGTCCGCGGTCTGTCACAGACGTTGCATCCTTCAATCCTCGAGGAGCTCGGACTCGAAAGCACGGTGGATTGGTATCTCTCCTCCGTTGAAAAGCAGCTCGGTGTCGCAGTGACGTACGAGCGCGCCGGCACGGCGGTGCCCGTCGATGCGACGATCGGCATTCACGTGTACCGGGTGCTTCAGGAGGCATTGAACAATGTCGCCAGGCACTCCGGTGCGGAACGCGCCATCGTCCGGCTGCGCGTCGAACCTGGCGCGTTGGAGTTGGAAGTCGAGGACCATGGCCGCGGCTTCGGCGCAGCAGGCGCGCCATCGCGCCGCTCCGGCGAGGCAAGCCGCGGGTTGGGGCTCGTGGCAATGCGCGAGCGCGCGGATCTGGTCAACGGGTCTCTGGAGTTCCTGACGCCGTCGGGCGGCGGGACGCTGGTGCGATTGCGGGTACCATTGTCCGCGGAGGCTGAAGCCTCCGCTCTACCCGCCTCTGTATGACCGACCGACTCACGGTACTCCTCGTGGACGATCACGCGCTCGTGCGGCGCGGCTTCCGTCGTCTGCTCGAAGACGATCCCGGCATCACTGTCGTCGGCGAGGGCAGCAACGGCGAGGAGGCCATCCGCCTCATGGCGGAGCTGAAGCCGCACGTCATCGTCATGGATGCGGCGATGCCCGGCACCGGCGGCCTCGAGGCGACGCGGAAGATCATCGCCAAGCACCCCAAGGCGGCGATCTTGATGCTCAGCATGCATTCGGAGGAGACGCTGGTCCGCCAGGCGCTCGCCGCCGGGGCGCGTGGCTACGTGTTGAAGAACGCGCTCGATCTCGACCTGGCCGCGGCCGTCAAACGCGTCGCTGCTGGCGAGCAGGTGCTGGATCCGGCGCTCGTCAAGCCCGACCCGCTCCCTGGCGAGCGCAATCGCCGCCTCACGCCGCGCGAGCTCGAGGTCCTGCAACTGATCTGCGATGGGCTCTCCAACAAGGAGATCGCGGCAAAGCTGGACTTGAGTGCGAACACGGTGGCCGTGCACCGCGCGAACATCATGAACACGCTCGGCGTGCACAAGACGGCAGAGCTCGTCGTCTATGCGCTGCAGAACGGACTGGTCAATCCGTTGTGACCCCTCAAGAGCCTGGCGGTCACCCCGAGCAACGTCGAGGGGTGAACCGGCGAGAGTTTTTTCTGCGCTGCGGGGCGGGCGCGGCGGCGTCAGCCCTGCCGATCGATCTCTTCGCGCAGACGCCCGCGTCAATTGGCTTCCAGCTCGTTGATGTCACGAGCGCATCAGGCCTTCAGTTCCACCACAACAGCGGCGCGTACGGCGGCAAGCTCCTGCCCGAGACGCTTGGTTCCGGGTGCGCGTTCATCGACTACGACGCCGACGGCTGGCAGGACATCCTGCTCGTCAACGGCATGGACTGGCCGGCCCACAAGAAGCAGCGATCGACGCCGCGCCTGTATCGCAACAACCGCAACGGGACGTTCACCGACGTCACACGCGCGGCTGGACTCGACGTCGAGATGTACGGCATGGGTGTCGCGGTCGGCGACTTCAACAACGACGGCTTCTCCGACGTCTTCATCACGTGCGTCGGCCAGAACCGGCTGTTTCGCAACACCGGCAAGGGCACATTCGTGGACGCCACGAAAGCCAGCGGCCTCGACGGACGCATCGCCTTCAGCACGTCGGCGATGTGGCTCGACTTCGATCGCGACGGCCTGCTCGATCTCTTCGTCTGCAATTACGTCAAGTGGACCGCCGAGCACGACGTCTTCTGCAGCCTCGATGGCAAGCAGAAGTCCTATTGCACGCCCGAGGCGTACCGCGGCGAAACCTGCTGGCTGTTCCGCAACCGCGGCAACGGGACCTTTGAAGACGTGACCGCCACGTGCGGCATCTTCGACTCCAGCTCGAAATCGCTCGGTGTCGCGCTGATCGACGATGACCAGGACGGCTGGCCGGATATCTTCGTGGCCAACGACACCCAACCCAACAAGTTGTATCGCAACCAACGTAACGGGCAGTTCAGAGACGTGGCGCTCTCGGCCGGCGTCGCGCTCAGCGATGACGGGAAGGCACGAGCGGGTATGGGCGTGGACGCGGCCGACTTCGACAACTCGGGCCGCACGGGTCTCGCCGTCACCAACTTCGACAACGAGATGATTGGGCTCTATCGCCCGCAGGGAAAAGGCCTGTATCAGGACGTCGCGCGCCGAGCCGGCATCGGGACGCCCTCGCTGAATCGTCTCGGCTTTGGCTGCGTGTTTGCCGACCTCGATCTCGACGGGCAGGTCGATCTCGTGGTCGCCAACGGCCACATCGATGAGACCGTCCGCAACATCCGCGGCAACGTCGGCTACGCGCAACCGCCGTTGCTCTTCCTCAATCAGGGCAACGCCAGCTTTCGCGACGTGGCCAGCCAGGCCGGCAGCGGCTTCGCGCAGGCGCGGGTCGGCCGCGGGCTGGCGATCGGCGACTTCGACCGTGACGGCGACGTTGATCTCCTGATGACCACCAACAACGGTCCGGCGGTGTTGTTCCGCAACGATCAGAAGACCGGCAACCGGAGCCTCAGGCTGCGTCTGACCGGCACCTCGTCAAACCGCGATGCCATCGGCGCCTCGGTCCGCATCTTCCACGACGGCACGTCCCAGTCGCGGATGGTGCGGAGCGGCTCGAGTTACCTCTCGCAATCAGAATTGCCCGTGACCTTCGGCGTCGGTAAGCGGGATCGCGTCGAACGCGTAATTATTACGTGGCCCAACGGACGGACCGAAGAATTCAAAGACGTCGTCACCGGCCGAACCTACGACTGCGTCGAAGGCAAAGGCCTGGCGGCCTCCAAATAGCTGCCGCTCATCTCGTTCATAGGTCGTCGCCCTTATTCACGGGGCCGAATATATGGCGCCGCCACGGTGATCCTGTTATACGTGTGCCCGCACCTGTGACCTGAGGATTAACCGGAGACACTCATGACACTCATACGTCGTGCCGTTCTGATCGCCGTCGTCGTCCTCGTTCCGTCTGTCGCGTTCGCGCAAGCATCGATTACCGGATCCGTCAAAGACGAGTCGGGCGCGCTGCTGCCCGGTGTCACTGTCGAGGCGTCGAGTGCCGCGCTGATCGAGAAGGTGCGCACGGCCATCACCGACGGTAGTGGCCAGTACAGAATCGAAGACCTTCGACCCGGCACCTACGTCGTCACGTTCAAGCTCCAGGGATTCAACACCGTGGAGCGTCAGGACATCGAGCTCACAGGATCGTTCGCGGCGCGCGTGGATGCCGATCTGAAAGTCGGTGCCGTCGAGGAAACCATCACCGTCACCGGTGAGTCGCCGATCGTCGATGTCGTCAACGCCAAGAAGCAGGCGACGATGACGAACGAGACGATCGCCGCGATCCCGACGGCTCGCCTCTATCACAGCCTGGTGACGTTGATTCCCGGCGTCACGGTGTCCGGGAACCAGGATGTGGGCGGTCTTGCGGGGCCAGTGACCGTGACGTTTGCCATGCGCGGTGGGCCGGGCAATGAAGGCCGACTGACGGTGGACGGCCTCTCGCTCGGGGCATCGCTCAATGGCACCGGCGTGTCATACACGGTCGCCGACGTCGGCAATGCGCAGGAGGTCGTGTTCACCACCGCGGGCGGGCTTGGCGAGTCGGAAGTCGGCGGTCCGGCCATGAATCTCGTCCCTCGTCAGGGCGGCAACAAGTTCTCAGGCTCGTTCTTCGCCAACGGCGCAAACGACAACTTCCAGACGAGCAACTTCACCGACGAAATCAGAGCGTCTGGGCTTGCCGCACCACAACTGATGAAGAAGATCTGGGACGTCAACGGCGCCGTCGGCGGCCCGATCCTCAAGGACAAGCTGTGGTTCTTCAGCGCCGTCCGCCACCAGGGCAATCGAAAGACGGTCTCGATCTTCAGGAACGCGAACGAGAACGACGTCAACGCGTGGAACTACGTGAGAGGTACCGAGCAGGCCGCCGACGATGGCACCTGGAAGAGCGTGAACGTGCGACTGACGCTGCAGGCGACGGCCCGGAACAAATTCAACTTCTACTGGGACGAGCAGCGGCTGTGCACGTCGTGTGACAGCGGCGGCAACGCGACGACAGCGCCGGAAGCGCGCGGCAATAATCATGCGCCGCCGCGTGTGCAGCAGATCACGTGGACCTCGCCGATTACCCATCGGCTCCTGCTCGAGGCCGGCGTCGGCTCGAATCGGATCGACAAGTACGGCGTGCAGCCGAACATCTCGAACTTCAGCCGGATGATTCCGGTGCAGGAGCTGTGCACGGCCGGCTGCGCGAACAACGGCGGCATCCAGGGGCTGTCGTATCGATCGAACGCCGCCGGCGGCAACACGCCGTACCTGGCCGACAGCGACGTCTACAGCTGGCGCGCGGCCGCCTCGTTCGTGACCGGGCGGAATAGTGCGAAGGCCGGCTACATCGCACAGTTCATCGTGAACCACTTCCCGAATGCCCGATTGAACGACCAGTGGCTCACCTACTCGTTCAACAACGGCGCGCCGGCATCGTTTACGCAAACCGCCGGACCCGCGCGCTTTGACACCGAGCTCCGCACGGACGCCTTCTACGTGCAGGACCAGTGGACCGCAGGACGGGTGACGCTGTCGGGCGCGCTTCGCTTCGACCACACGTCGGGCTTCTTTCCGCAGCAGCAAATCGGTCCCAATCCCTTTATCGCGGTACCGCGAATCATTCCCGCCCAGGACGGCACCTCATATTCGGACTTCACTCCGCGCATGGGAGTCGTCTATGACCTGTTCGGCAACGGGCGGACCGCATTGAAGGTGAACCTCGGGAAGTACCTCGCCGCCGCTGATGGCAGCTCGATCACCGGCGCACTCACCAATCCGCTCAATCGCATCACGCTTTCGAGCGGCGCGCGGACGTGGAATGACGCGAACGGGAACTATCGTGTCGACTGCGACCTCACCAGCATGCTCGCGCAAGACCTCCGCACGTCCGGCGGCGACTCCTGCGCCGCGGGCTCTGCGACCTTCGGACAGACCGCGGCCATCACTACGACATATGACCCGGCCATTCTCAGCGGCTGGGGCATCAGGCCCTACGACTGGAACTTCGGCGTTCAGGTTCAGCAGGAACTGTTTCCACGCGTCTCGGTGGACGTTGGCTACTTCCACCGGGCCTTCGGCAACTTTTTCGTAACCGACAACCGCGCGTTTTTGCCGAGCGATTTCGATCGTTTCAGCATCATCGCGCCGGCCGACTCTCGGCTGCCCAATAGTGGCGGCTACCCGGTCGCCGATCTCTACAACGTCAGAGCCGACAAGTTCGGCCAGCAAGACAACTACTTCACGAGCGCCGACAACTACGGACACCGAAGCGAGGCGTGGAATGGCGTCGAGGTCAACTTCACCGCTCGCGTTCGAAATGGCTTGACGTTGCAGGGCGGCACGAGCACCGGCCGGACGACGACCGACAGCTGCGAGATCCGCGTGCAGCTGCCGGAAACCGCCGCTCTGAATCCGTACTGTCATGTCGAGCCGCCGTTTCGAACGCAGGTGAAGGGCCTCGCGTCGTATCTCGTTCCGCGAGTGGACGTGCAGGTCAGCGCGGCGTTCCAGAGTCTGCCCGGTGCGTCGCTGGCGGCCAACTACACGTCGGCGGCGGCGATCACGGCCGGTCTCGGCCGCACGCCGACCGGCGCGATCAACACGCTCGCCGTCAACCTGGTCGAACCGGGGACGGTGTTCGGCAATCGGATCAACCAGATCGATCTGAGAATCGGCAAGCTCGTACGGTTCGCGGGACTCCGGTCGCAGTTCAGCGTCGATCTCTACAACGCGCTCAATTCGAGCGCCGTGCAGCCGAACGGCTACAATCAGAGCTTCATTCCGAACGGGAACTGGCTCGTGCCGACGGCGATCCTGCCGGCACGCTTTGCCAAGCTCACTGCGCAAATCGATTTTTGAGACGCTCGACGCGCACGAGGATGGTTATGAACTCTCAACGCTGTGTTTATGTACTGTCCCTGGCCGGCGCGGTGGCGCTCTCGTCGAGCGCAGCGCTGGCGCAGACATCAACGGCGCCGGCCAACGCCGCGAGCGCCGCCACCAAAGCGTGGACGCCGCCGCGCACGCCCTGGGGCGAACCCGACCTTCAGGGGACGTTCTCGAATCGGACGATCACGCCATTCGAGCGCCCGGCCAACGTCGGCGGGCGCGAGTTCTTCACGCGTGACGAAGTTGCCGCACTCGAGAAGGGCGCGCAGGAGCGCAACGGCGACGAAGGACGCAACAAGGGCACGCGCGCCGATGTCGAGCGCGCCTACAACGATTTCTGGTGGGACCGCGGCACGAAGGTGACGACGCCGCGCACGTCGCTGGTGATCGATCCGCCGGACGGCCGCGTGCCGACGCAAACCGAGGCCGCGAAACTCCGCGCGGCCGACGAGGGCAAGCGGCCAGCCTTCCGTGGCGCCGGCGCGAACGGCCGCGGCACCGACAGCTGGCTCGATCGCAGCACCTTCGAGCGCTGCATCACGCGCGGCATGCCGGCCGCGATGAGCCCGACGGCGTACAACAACAACTACCGCATCACCCAGAGCCCCGGGTTCGTCGCGATTCAGATCGAGATGCTCGGCGGCACTCGGGTGATTCCCACCGACGGCCGCAAGCACATCTCCACCGCGATCCGCCAGTGGATGGGCGATTCGGTCGCGCGCTGGGAGGGCGACACGCTCGTCGTCGATACCACGAACTTCACCGACAAGGTGCTGTATCGCGGTGCCGCCGAGAACATGCACCTCGTCGAGCGCTTCACGCGTGTCGCATCAGGCCAGATCGATTACCGAGTGACCATCGAAGATCCCACGACGTTCACCAAGCCCTGGACGCTGGCGATTCCTTTCGTGGATACCGGCGAGGACATGTTCGAGTACGCGTGCCATGAGGGCAACTACGGCATGGAAGGCATCCTCAGCGGCGCGCGCGAGGAAGAACGAGCCAAGGCGGGAGCCGGGAGATAACCATGAATCTTCATCGCGTTGTTCTTGCGACGGCACTTTCGCTCTCGGTTGGCGCAATCACGACCTCGGCTCATCACTCCTTCGCGGCGGAGTTCGACTCGAACAAGCCCATTCAACTGCGCGGCACCGTCGCGAAGGTCGAGTGGATCAACCCGCACACGTGGATTCACATCGACGTCAAGGACGCCGATGGCTCGACCGTGCGGTGGATGATCGAAGGCGGCACGCCGAACACGCTACTTCGCCGCGGGCTGACAAAGGCGTCACTGCCCGAGGGCACGGAGATCGTTGTCGATGGCTATCGCGCGAAGAATGGCTCGAACCGCGCCAACGGCCGCGACGTCACGTTCCCGGACGGCCGCAAGCTGTTCTTGGGATCGTCAGGGACCGGCGCGCCGAGAGACGGCCGCGACAGTACCGAGAAGTAGACACAGGGGGAGACACCACATGATTCGATCGATCGCTGTCGTCGGAATCGTCGTCGCATCAGCCGTCGTGGCGTCCGCGCATCACGGCTTCGGCACGTTCGATCTCACGAAGAGCGTCACTTATACGGGCAAGCTCACTCGCCTCGAGTTCATCAATCCGCACTCATGGCTCTATTTCGAGGTGACTGACGCCAACGGCAAGGTGACGAAGCATCGCTGTGAGATGCGCTCGGCGCACACACTGCGCCGCTCGGGCTGGAAGGAAGAGTTGTTCCCGATCGGTCAGCAGGTGACGGTCGAAGCGGCGCCTGACCGCGCCGATCCGCAGTCGTGCTACCTGAACACGATCCGGTTCGCGAACGGCACGCACATGGATCGCTACGGTCAGTATGTCGCCACCGGCAAAAACAAGGTCGAGGAGGTCCGCGGTCCCCTGGCCCGTCGCGGCGGCGCGAACACTGGCGGCGGTGCGCCTGCGGCGGCGGCTCCGCGCGCGGCGCGTCGCGCGAGCGGTGAGCCGAACATCAGCGGCGACTGGGCGCCCGAACAGGTCGTCATGGCGGATCCGCGCGGCCGCGGCGGCGCGCTCGTTCCCTTGAGCAGGATCGCGACCGAGACGCCCGCGGAGGGCGGCGCTGCTCGCGCCGGCGGCGGCCGAGGTGGTGGCGGTCGAGGCCGTGGACCGGCCGGACCTCGCACCTACGCTGGAACCGAAGTCACGCCCGCGGGTGACGAAGCGGCGGCAAAGTTCACACAGAAGGACAACCCGCGCTTCATGTGCCAGACGACCAACATCATCTTCGACTGGACGTTCGACGGTCCCGTGAATCGCATCCAGCAGAACCGCGACAACATCGTCATCTTCTACGGGCAGTTGAATCTGCGCCGGACGATTCACACCAACACGAAGACTCACCCGGCGAACGTGACGCCGAGCCGCGCCGGCCACTCGTACGGCTACTGGGAGGGCGACACGCTCGTCGTCGATACAACCAACTTCCTGCCTGGCTTCCTGAACTTCCCGATCCCCAACAGCGACAAGCTGCATGTCGTCGAGCGTTTCACGCTCGATCCGCAGACGATGAAGCTGACGCGCAGCTATACGGTGGAGGACCCGGTGTACCTGAAAGGTCAAGGCAAGGGACAGGACGTCGTCGAGCCGGCCGATCAGCCGTACACGCGCGACAGCTGCAAGGACCAACAGTTTGTTGACTACTCGAAAGAAGCCGCGGCGCGCTGAACCGAGGGCTCTGTATGGCCGGGACTTACGAGATGCTGTGGAACTGTCAGTTCTGCGGCACCAAGAAGCTCCTGGCCAAAACCCACAAGCACTGTCCGAACTGCGGCGGCGCCCAGGATCCTGGCTGGCGTTACTTTCCCTCCGACGCCGAGAAGGTCGCCGTCGAAGGTCACGTCTACGTTGGGGCTGACTGGATTTGTCCAGCCTGCCAAAGCCCGAACGCCAACAACGCAACGCATTGCACACAGTGCGGCGGGAGCAAGGAGGGCGCGAAAACGGCGCCGCTGCGGCACGCTCAGGAGCGCGCGCAGGGGGAGGTCTTCCAGGGCGAAACCGAAGCCGATGCGCGAGCTGAGCGCGCGGCGACGAGTGTTCTGGCCGCGGAGCCAGAAGAGCCGCGTCGTTTGTCGAAGACGGGCGTCATTGGCCTCCTGGTCGTCGGTCTGTTGCTCGGTCTTATTGGCCTCGCCATCTTCTGGAAGGACGAGGTGCAGCTTACGGTTGTCGGCCACAACTGGGAGCGCAGCATCGACGTCGAGCGCTTCGCGCCGACCAGCGCGAGCGACTGGTGCGACGCCATTCCGGCCGACGCATACCGTATCAGCCGCACGCGAGAGGTGCGCTCGCACGATCAAGTCCCCGATGGAGAAGACTGCCGTACCGTGCGATCGGATAACGGCGACGGCACCTTCAGTGAGTCGGAAAGCTGCAGCACCAAGTACCGCGACGTGCCGGTCTACGACGACCGTTGCCACTATTCCGTCAACCGGTGGCAGGTCGCGCGCACTGAAGTGGAGCGCGGCGCGGCGCTGCTCGAGACTCGACGCTGCCCAGAAGTCCGCCTGGCCCAAGCTGGCGTGTGCATCGGCTGCGAGCGTGAGGGCGCGCATCGCGAGCGCTACGTCGTCAACCTCGAGCGTGATGACAAGAAGACGGCGACGTGCACGTTGAATGAATCGAAGTGGGCCGGCTTTGTTGTCGGCTCCCGCTGGCAGACGACACAGGCGGTGATCACCGGCAGGATCGACTGTAACGAGATGCAGTCGCTAACGCCTTGAACCGCTGGAACTCTTCACAATCTCGTATTCGACGCCAATCGTTCCCGTCTTCGTGTAGACGCGCTGCGACCGCAGCTTCAGTGTCACGCGACCCGGCGGTGGAAACACGGGGATCCCGGTGCCGAGCAGCACCGGGATCACCGACATCTCGATGCGATCGACCAGTCCGGCGTCGAGCAGGCTGCGAAACAGTTCACCACCACCGAAGATCGCGATGTCCTTCCCCGGCTTCGTCTTCAAATCTTTGACGACGCGTGCGGCGTCGGACTCGATCCGCACTTTCGGATAGTCGCTCGGCTTGAGCGTGCGTGAGAACACGATGTTCGTGATGCCCTTCGACGATTTCCCGGCGTTAGCCATCCCCTTCATCACGTCGAAGGTCTTGCGGCCGATCAGGAACGTATCGAACTGGCTCATGATCCCTGCGAAGTCGATCTCGGGGTCCATGACGATCCAGTCGTGCTCGCCGTTGGGACCGGCGATGAAACCGTCGAGGCTCATCGCGCCGCCAAATCGCACCAGCCGCATAGAGCGCCCTTTCGTATCTGGGAATTGAACGCATTACTATATCCGCTGCGTACAGGAGATCACCTCATGCTGCGGAAGGCCGTCTTGTCGTTATGTCTCGTCTGCGCGCCGCTCTCGGCCGCTGGGCAAACCACGGACGCCGGGTTCAACGAAGCGCTCTCGGGGTCGATGGCGTCCGTCGTCAAAGCCATGCATGCCACCATTCGCCGCAATCTCGCCGAGGCTGCGCAGAACATGCCGGCCGAGGAGTACGCATTCAAACCGACGCCACAAGTGCGCAGCTTCGCCGAGCTGATCGGCCATGTGGTTACCGCCAACTTCCTGTTCTGTTCGCAGGCGAAGGGTGAACAGATGCCGAGCAAGGAGAACTGGGAGCGGGTCGCTGACAAGGCGGCCCTGGTCAAAGGCATCAACGACGCCCTGGCGTACTGTGACGAGGTCTACACCGGCACGACCGACGCGAATTTCAATCAGATCGTCACCATGCTCGGGCGGGCGAAGACACAGGCCAGCCGCGGATCGGTGCTGGTGTTCAACACCACGCACAACAACGAGCACTACGGCAACATCATCGTCTACATGCGACTGAAGGGCCACGTGCCGCCGTCCACGGCACGGGTACAGAAGAAGTAGAGCGCGGGCTTCAGCCCGCGCGGGCTGCCGCGGAGGCATCATGCGCGTTCGAATTCATGTCATCGCTCTTGCACTACTGACGTTCGCCATCGCGTTCGTCCAGGCACAAATCACTGATCCGCTTCCTGCGCCCGTCGAGAAGCGCGGCTTGATGGTGGAAATCCGCGATGTCGTACGGCTGCCCGACACGCGTGGCGTGCGTCCTCTTGATCAGGACGTCAATCCTGCCGGATGGGCACGCGTGCAATTCGTCCGCGACCTTCCCGACGGCCGCCGCTTCGCCAACGACTCGCGCGGGTTCCTGTATCTGCTCGACAAGAACAATCAGCCGAGCGTGTTCCTCGACTTCGCCAAGCTGTTTCCATACGCGATCTACAACCGGCTCGAGAGCGGTCTGATCGGCTTCGAGTTCCATCCCGAGTTTGCCAAGAACGGGCTCTTCTACACGGTTCACGGCGAACGCGCCGAAGGCAACCCCTCGACACCGAACTTCATTCCGCCGGGCTACACGGCGAAGGACGTCACCTACCACAACGTGATCACCGAGTGGCGGGCGAAGAATCCCGCCGCGAACACCTTCGAGGGCACGCGGCGCGAACTGCTGCGCGTGGCGCACGTGGTGATGAACCTCACGCATCCGATGGGGTTCGTCGGCTTCAATCCAACAGCGAAGCCAGGCAGCGCCGACTACGGCTTGCTCTATACGAGCGGCAGCGATCTGGGCTTCAGCAATGGTGGTGGACCGAACGCGAACAATCCAACCCAGACGCAACGGCTCGACTCGGTGATCACCGCTATCCTGCGCTTCGATCCGCGCAGCCCGTCGGAGACGAAGGGCGTCAAGGGGCTCGGCGACTACACGATCCCGATGGCCAACAAGTTCGCCGCTGACAACGACCCCAAGACGCTCGGCGAGATCTACGCCTACGGCTTCCGCAACGCGCACCGCTTGTCCTGGGATCTCACCGACGGCACGCTGTACGCCAGCGACATCGGGATGAACAACATCGAGGAGGTCAACATCGTCCGCAACGGCGAGAACTACGGCTGGATGAAGCGCGAGGGCTACTGGGAAAACGGCATGATCCGGCCCGGCGGTAATCTCGGCCAGCTGTTCGCGCTGCCAGCCGAGATCCTCGGCGGAAGCAAGAAGGACGAGTTCACCTATCCGGTCGCCATCTACGATCACAACGAGGGTCAGGCCATCTCCGGCGGCTTCGCGTATCACGGGAAGATCGAGGCACTGCGCGGCAAGTTCGTGTTCGGCGACATCCAACGCGGGCGGTTGTTCGCGTCGGATCTCGCGGCGATGAAGAAAGCTGACGATGGCGTCCCGCAGACCACGGCGCCGGTCGAGGAGATTCAGCTGTTCACTCGCAATTCGCGCGGCGAGCGAGTCTACGTGACGCTGCGCGATCTCATCGAGCGAACGATGGGCGCGGCCGTGACGCGGGCGGACCTGCACATCAGCCGCAGCCGCGACGGCGAACTGTTCGTCACCTCACGTCAGGACGGCACCATCCGGATGCTGGTGGCAGAGTCCGGAAAGTAGAGCGCAGGCTGTAGCCTGCGCGATCGTTCAGACTCGCAGCGCGCCGATCGGATCAATCCGCGCGGCGCGTGCGGCAGGAATGAGGCTCGCAATCAGCGCCACGAGCACGAATACCGTGGGCACCACGACGAACGTGACCGCGTCAGTGGAGCTCACGTCGAACAGCATCGACTCGAGGAACCGCGTGCTGGCGTAGGCGCCGGCAACCCCGCCGGCGATGCCGATGAGCGTGACGCGCAGCCCCTGGCCGATGACCATCCACAGCACTTCGCGATGTCCGGCGCCGAGGGCGCGGCGGATCCCGATCTCCTGCGTGCGCTGCGCCACCGAATACGCCATCACACCATAGAGCCCGATCACCGCGAGCAGCAGTGCGGCGACCGCGAACAGACCGAGGACGCGCGCAGCCAGGTGCTGCTGACCGGTCGAGCGCTCGAGGATCTCGTCCATCATGCGCACGTCGGTGATCGCCTGGTTCGGATCGATCGCGCGGACGTGACCGCGGATCGCCTCGACGGTCCGGCGCAGATCCCCGTCGGCACGCAGCGCGAGAAACGCCACCTGTGGCGGATACAGCCGCTCGGGGATGTAGACCTGCGGGTCGGCACCGCGCGTCGGCCCGCCGTTACGCACGTCGGCAACGACGCCGATGATCTCGAGTGACCACGAAGGCTTCGGCAGAATCGGGATGAACAACCGATCGCCGACCGGTGTCGCACCGGACGGATACGCCGGCCAGAACTTTCGCGCGAAGGTCTCGTTGACCATCGCCACCGGCGGCGCATCAGCCGCGTTGTCGCGTGGCGCGAAGGTCCGTCCCTGTTTCAGCCGCTGGCCGACCACTTCGAAATATCCCGGCACGACAGTGTGCAGCATCTGTCCGACGTGTCCGGGATCCGGGATCCGCTGGCTCTCGATCTGGAGATTGGTCGCGAGCGCGCCGGTCGTCGTCGGCAGCGCGCGGACAACGGTGGCGCCACGAACGCCGGGAATGGAGCTGACGCGGGTCACCAGCTCGTCGAAGAATCGGGTTCGCTTCCCTGCCGTGTCGTAGGTGCTGACCGGCAACGGCACGCGAACGGTGAGCAAACCCGTGGACCGGAACCCGAGATTGACACGGGTGAGCCTGGCGATCGTTTGCGCCATCAGCGCCGCACCGATCAGCAGCACCAGCGACAGTGCCACCTGGACGATCACCAGTGCGCCGCGCGTGCCGACGCCGACCAGCCCTCTGCCGCGCTGGGCCTCTGCTTCGGTCGCGCCATTCTGGCGAAGGCGGTCGATCACGGCGGGATTCAGCAGCTGGAGCGACGGGAAGGTTCCAAACAGCACACCGGTCGCGCACGCGATCACCGTCGTCCACACCAGCACGGTTCCGTTCACGCCGAGCTCGTGGGCACGCGGCAGGTCGAACAGCGTCATCGTCGCGACCGCGCGCACACCGGTGTAGGCAATGAGCAGCCCGAGGGCGCCGCCGGTCAGGGATAACAGCAGACTCTCGGTCACCAGCTGACGTACGAGGCGGCCGCGGCCGGCGCCCAACGCCGTGCGCATCGCGAACTCCCGCATCCGCGCCGTGGCGCGCGCCATCAACAGCGTCGCCACGTTCGCACAGGCGATCAGCAACACGAACCCCACGGCCGCGAGCAGCATCCACAGCATCGTGTCGATCGGCCCGACGATGTCGTCCTTGAGTGGGGCGAACACGGCGGGACCGGCATCCACCCGGCGCTGGTCGGGCGGCTCGTATCGCGCATTCAGCACCGACAGTTCCGCGTCGGCCTGCGCACGACTCGCGCCGGCGCGCACGCGCGCCACGCCCATCAGCGGACTGCAGCACCCGTGGTACTGTCGGGCGACGAATGCCACGTTGGCCGGCTGCGGAAACCACACGTCGATGTCGCGCGCGGGAAACTGAAAGCCGCCCGGGAGGATGCCAACGACGGTGTGCTCGACCGAACCGACCGTGATCGTGCGGTCGACCACAGACGGATCGGCGCCGAATCGTCTGATCCACAACCGTTCACTGATCAGAAGCACGGGTGCGGCGCCGTCGGCATCCTCTTCCGGGCGGAAGCGCCTTCCGTGGATTGGCTGCACGCCGAGAATGGCGAGCACATTCGCCGAGAAGCGGCCGGCGCGGAGCACCTCGGGTTCGCGCCCGCCGACGATCACGTCCTCGTAGGCGGGCCGATACACACCGGCCTCGAACGTCCGCGCCTCCTTCATCGTCTCCCAGCGGCTCAGCGAGATCCAGCGCAGCGGCGGCGCCTGTCCGGGAGTTTGACGGCCGCCCCTGGTCACCGACATCAGTCCATCCGGGTCCGCATACGACAGCGGACGCATCAGCACGCCGTTGACGATCGAGAAGACCGCAGCGTTTGCTCCAATGCCGACCGCGAGCGTCACTATCGCAATCGCGGTGAAACCCGGTTGACGACGGAACCCGCGCAGCGCGTAGCGAAGATCTTGGAGCAGCTCTTCGAGCAGCGGCGCGCCTCGCACCTCGCGATGCGCTTCGCGCAGCTGTGTCGCATTGCCCAGCGTCAGCTGCGCGGTGCGATGGGCCTCGCTGTCGGACATGCCCTGCCGGCGGTACTCGTCAACCAGCAGCGCACGGTGCACGTCCAGTTCTTGATTGAGGTCGCGATCCTCGCGGCGATGCGTGAACACCGCCAGCAGTCGCGACAGTAGCCGCCAGAGAGTGGCTGGCATGGCTTACGCGCCCGGCGAGAGTCGAAGGAGCCGGCCGATCACGCCGGACAACCGCTCCCAATTGCTGGCCTCGGCCTGAAGCTGGCGGCGTCCGGCCTTGGTGATCGCGTAGAACTTGGCTTTGCGGTTGTTCTCCGACGTTCCCCACTTCGCCGAAATCCACCGCTTCTGCACGAGGCGGATGAGACAGAGATAGATGGTGCCCTGATTGACCAGCAGCGCGTCCTCGCTGATCTGTTCGATGCGCCGCGCCAGGCCGTAGCCGTGCATCGGTCCCATCGCGTCGAGCGTCTTGAGCACCATCAGATCGAGCGTGCCCTGCAGGATCGTCGAGCGGCTGTCCATATGGCTCCTGTGTGATGCCGACAGGAGTCTATGCCCGCTTCGTGTGGGATGTAAAGAGGAGGGCTAGTCGGGCGTCGGCCGGCGAATGGCGTCGATGACCACGACCTCGAACGGGGCGCGGCCCGCCTCCAGGCGCAGACCGAGCTGCTCCTGCAGCGCCACGAAGATCGATGGCCCATCGTCGGGCGGTGGACTGGCGCCAGGCGCCGGCGGGACCGGACTGCTCGTCCACTGAAGGTCGAAGTCGAAGGCGCCGGTGAGTCCCGTGCGATCGACAACGGGACGTCCCGTGAACGCCTGCAATGGCCCGGTCAGCTGTTGCATGGTCTGTGTGCCCGCGGTGATGAAGCGTCGCGTTGCCAGCAGCTGACAGACCGGCCGTTTGCCGCCGGGCGCGACTGGACTCGGACTGCCGGCGCCAAGCTGCGGACGTTTCTCGGCGATCCACTTCTCGCAATCGATCGTCGAACGAACGAGTTGGGGACCAAGCGCTCCGTCCTTGCGCGCCATGACCAGCGCGTAGATCGGTATCTCTCGCGTCTCACGATGTGTCTTCAATCCGAATCGATCGACGAGCAGCGTTCGCAACATCGCGCGGATGTCGTCCTTGGTGCGAGGCGGATCGGCCGGATAGGTCGCGGTGATGTCGAAACCCGCGGCGTCGGCCCAGCCAGGCGCGCCAATCAGCTGGTGGTCTTTCACGTCGAACGCATCGTGGAGGATGAAGCGCAGCGGTGTGTTGATGATGCGCAGTCGGCCGGGAGTGAGCGGTGTGATTCCCCCCGCATCGGTGGCCGAGCGATTCTCCCGGTTCTCTTTCACCGACGCCACCTCGAACGACGGCTGAGGCGACTGGCCTGCCGTGATCGTCGCCGCGATGACCGTAGCGATTCCAACCGACAACACCCTGCGCATGGCCTAGTATCTCAATGTTATTGCTCCCTGCGTGAGCAGGCCGATACAGTCCGTTCGTGGCCCATATCACTGTACCTGAGGGAATCCCCGGCATCCGCTCGCTCTTCGCCTTTCGTCCTGAAATCGCCGCTCCGATGAGCGCGCTGGCCGACGAGTTGCTGCACGCGCCGAACTCACTGAGCCGCGGTGAACGCGAACTCATCGCCGCGTACGTGTCGTCGTTGAACGACTGCGACTTCTGTCACAACAGTCATGCCGCCGTCGCCGCATGTCATCTCGCCGACGACGGCGCGACCATGGCTGCCGTCGCGCGCGACGCCCACAGCGCGCCGGTCTCGACGAAGATGAAGGCCCTGCTCGCGATTGCCGCCCGCGTACAGCGCAGTGGCCGTGAGGTGCGCGAATCGGACATCGCACGCGCGCGAGCCGAAGGCGCAACCGATATCGAAATCCATGACACCGTGCTCATCGCCGCCGCGTTTTGCATGTTCAATCGCTACGTGGACGGTCTCGGCGCCTTGACGCCGACTGATCTCGCCGGCTACCGCGAGCGAGCAAAATACGTGGCCCAGCACGGCTACACCGCCGTGATCCAGCGATAGCATTGTGGGGAGTTGGCCGTGAATTCACCTCCGGCGTTCGCATGGGACGACTGGTACGCGACGGTCGGCGGCCGCTCGATCAACATTCCCGAAGTCACCGACCTGCTGCAGGAGATCTACAACCACCAATACCCGCGCTTCGCCGGCGAGGTGGCTGCCGCTCGACGGACCTTCGCGTCGCCGAGCGAAGCTGCACGCCATCTCAAAGACAAAGCGCTCGAGTTCGGCGCCGACATCGTCGGCATCTGTGAAATCGAGCCGAGCGACGTCTATCGTGGACGGGTCATCACCGACAAGTACGCGATCGCCGTCGGTCAGCGTATGCGGTGGCGCGAGTTCCAGGTCGTGCCGTCGAAGGCCTCAGCGATCGAGTGCCTGCGCATCTACTTCACGCTCGGTGAAACCGTCATTCAACTGGCCGAATACATTCGTTCGATTGGCTACGCCTGCACGGTCGAACATCCGATTGGCGACAGCGACCTGCTCCACATCCCCATCGGGCTGAAGGCGGGGTTCGGCGAGTTGGGACGGCACGGCTCGATCATTCATCCGACGCTCGGACCGCTCTTTCGGATGGGCAGCGTGATCACCTCGATCGAGCTCGAGATCGATCATCCGATCGATGCCGGCATTGCGAAGTTCTGTGACACGTGCCGCGCGTGCCGGAAATACTGTCCGCCCGGCGCCATCCCCGACGAGCGGAGTCCGGAGGCGGGCAAGGATCATCTGGGCTATGACCGTTACGTTGTGGACACCGGCCGCTGCTTTCCGTATTTCGCGAAGTTCTCCTACTGTTCGATCTGTTTGCCGGTCTGTGTCTACAACCACAAGGAATGGGCGCGCGATTTCGAGGGCGGGCAGACCCAGTCGTTCCCGACGGTGATCATGCTGTCGTCACCGCCGCCGTCCGATGTGCCTGACGCCAACCGGCGGCACGACTATCCGAAGATTCGACGCGGAGGCGAAAGCCTCCGCTCTACGGGCGGGTAAAGACGAACAAATGCTGCCAGGGTAGATCGTCGAAGACACGCGACTGCTTGAAGCCTTCGTGCTCGACCTCGAGCTTCACCTGCGCCTTGGTCATCTTGTGCTCGCGCAGGATCGGCACCTCCAGATCCTCGGCGCGATACTCGAGCAGCACGAGACGGCCGCCGGGCTTGAGCGACTCGCGCAGCCGCTGCAGCATCTTCTGAGGCTCGGAGAACTCGTGATAGACGTCCACCATGATCGCGAGATCGATGGACTCGGCCGGCAGCTTCGGATCGTCGATGGCGCCAAGCACCGGGACCACGTTCATCAACTTGGCTTTGGCGACGTTCTTCTGAAGGATGTCGAGCATCCCCGGCTGGATGTCGTTGGCGTAGACCTTCCCCATCGGCCCAACCGCTTTGGCGAGCCGGATGGTGATGTTGCCGGATCCGGCGCCCACGTCGGCCACCGTCGAACCCTTCTGAATCTTCAGGAGGCGGATGGCGAGGTCAGGATCCTCTTCCCGGTCGCGCTCGGCACGATCCAGCCAGGGCGCGCCCTGCACGCCCATCGTCTGGGCGTAGACACGACCGCTGACCGGATGCTTGCCCGGTTGCTGAGCGGCGGCAACCGTCGCCGTGAGGACGGCGACGGCGAGGATCGATCGCTGTTTCACGCCTTCTTGACGGTGAACTCGAACGGCATGCCCATGAAGTCGCCGGTCATCTTGATCTCGGTCTTCGTGACGACGCCCGTGTAATTGAGGTCCAGCGTCATGCCTCCAAAGTCAAAGGTGACCTTGAACGAGATCTTGTCGCCGTCGACTTTGCCTTCCTTGATCGGAACCGGGGCGCCGTCGAAGCCAAGGGTCGTACCCGTCAGCATCGCGCCGTCGGCCTTGAACTCGTATTGGACCGGGAGGTCGCCCATCGGCGTGCTGACCGTTCCCGTCCATTTGCCGTCCACGTCCGCCGCGAACGCCGGGGCAGCCAGAAGCAGTAATCCCACCACTATCGCGTAAACCTTCTTCATCGAATCCCCCAGAGAGTGTCTGTTTAGATTAGTGCGGGCGGGCCACCTGCTTACGACGGACCGTGACTGTTGAATGTTCTCACATTCGGCCCGCCTTCGCCCGACGCACCGAGTCTGCGCTCGTGGGAACACGCGAACACAGAAGTCGCCGAACCGACGACACCAAAGGTCACAGGCCTGACGCCTTGGCGCCACATCGTTGACGGTAGATCGCAAAAAGGCACGCCAAATCGTGCAGTCCTGGGACGGCACTACGTTTGCTATGTCAACGTGTGGCGGTTTTGCCCGGCATACGGTGCGAGCCGCTCTCCACTGACCGCCTCCAACCCAGGCCGTATGTGCCTCGGGAAGGCGGTCAGCGTGGGTTAACTCCCCTTCTCGAACTTCCCCAACAACCTGGCTCGCATGTCTTTGGGCAGGATGCCGTGCAGGTATTCGAGCGCAGTCCCTCGCGCGCGGGCATCATCGCCGCGCAGCCCGCGGTACGCCGCACGCAGCGACCGGACCGGCACCACAAACGACAACAGCGTAAAGACATGACGCAGGTCCGCGGCGTCGCGCGCCAGCTCGGTACGGGCTAAATCGAGCATGCGCTCAGCGTCGAACCTCACGTCCGCATAGCGGCGCCGAATTCGAAACAGCGAACGCGCGCACTGTGCGCGCAGCTCAGCGAGTGGATCGTCGGCCGCGATCAACAGACCGTCGGCCACGATCTGCGACTGGCAGACCGACAGCACTCTGGCAAGACGACGGCGGACCGCCGCGTCCCGTGACGGATCGAGCAGCGCGTCGATGAGGGCACCCGGATGCTGATCGGCCACGAGTTGAAGCGCCACCATCGCACTGCCGGCAACCTTGCGGACACCGAGCAGTGGAATGACGTGCGGAACGAGCGACGCGCTCAATGGATTTCGTGGATCGAGGACGCGCCGAATACGGGCCGGGTCTCCCGACTGGAGCGCGACAATCTGCAGCACCTCGGTGTCGGCGCCGCGCAGGTTCGTGCGTGCGTGCTTCTTCGTCACCGCGTCTAGTGTGCACCGCGCGCCGCCTTCGCGCTGCGCGCGACGGCGCCCAAGTCGAGCTGCCGGCGAGTGGTCTCGAGCGTGAACGTCAGCGACTCGCGAGGAATACTGGTCACGAACGGTCCGACCACCCAGCCCAAGCCAACGGGAATCCCGCGGGAGAGCGACACCGACTCGCAATGAATATAGAGACCGCCGTCGCGGGCCTGCAGACGCCAGTAGGTGTTCAACCGCCAGAGGTATCCGCCGTCGTTGCCGACGGGCTTCTCCCGTTCGCTGGGCGTTCCAGCGTTTTCGACTTCAGCAATGCGCGTGCTGTGAATCCAGCCCTCTGCGCGGTCGGCCGCGGGTCTGCGGAACACCGCATCGTGCTCGCTGTTGACGACCACGGTGATGACCTTTTTCATGACGAAACGGAGGAAGAATTTGAAGCGGTCGCCGTCTCGCGATTGCAGCTTGGACGCGGCCACCGTCGGCGCGTAGATGCGTTGGTGTGCGTCGTAGTTCTGGAGCAGCGCGAGCGCCTGGTCGATCGATGCGCCCGGCACGAAGGCGGTGCCGATCCAGTGATGGATCATGCCGCCGGGGACATCGATCTCGCGGCCGTTGTCCTTCGTCTCCGGTCGCTCGATTGACAACTCCTTGCGGCGCACGATCTCCAGCGCTTCACGGCGCTTGGCGTCAGGAAGGCCATCGATCCAGAGGAACGAGCCGCCGCCGTTGAGGCGCGCTTCGGTGAGACGGACGTAGCGATCGAAGGCCTGAATCGTCCGATTCTGCAGCTCGGCCCCGGCCTCGGCGGGCGCCCTTCGACTTGGCTCAGGGCCGGCCGCGTGCGCGAGCCGTGCGGGTGCCATCGCGAGCAGAACCATTCCCACCCGAATCCAGGACAGTGTCGTCATCTCACTTCGGAAGGTGCAGAGCGTCGGAGATCCGGCTCACCGTCGTACTTCTACCTCGATGAGCTCGAGCCGGCCGTCGCCCGTGTTGCTCACCTGATGGCGATCGCCGGGGTCGAAGTAGGCCCACTGTCCAGGCTCGTTGAACTCGAACGTCATCCCGCCCACGCCAAGGCCCTTGCCGGCGGTGTCCTGCAGAATCACCACCGGCGCTTTGTGCTCGTGCTGCGGCGTCTTCTCGCCGGGTGCGAGGACGATGCGGTACGCGCGGAACCACTTGTTGCTCGAGATTGGCTTCTCGGTAAAACCCGCCTGCTGCTCGGTGACGGCCTCGTCACCACCAGCGGTTTCGTTCACGATGACCATGGCGCGAAACAGCGTCGGACCATCATTGCGAATGCGGTGCGTGTTCGGCCGCTCGGCGTAACTGAGATCGCTCATGAGCCGCGGCCGGCCTCGTACTCCCGTCGCCGGCCCACGCGCGGGCGGTGGACCACCAGCGGCAGGCGCCGCACCAGCGGGTGGCGCAGCACCAGCGGCAGGAGGCGCTCCGCGGCCGCGCCTTCCGGCGCCCCACTCCTCACCGAGATTCTGGCTCACCGTTGGCGAGTCGGATGTCGTCAGGTAGTAGACCGGCCACTCGTGTGTGTGGAACCACGAGACGTCACCCGGCGGAACTTGCAGATCGAGGATCCGCATGGGTCCTCGTTGAAACACCTGCCGGTGATGCGGTTCCTGATGCACGGGCATGATCGGCGTTTGTCCGTTCCCGCTCGCATCGGGTGGCTGCCACGGCGTGACTTGACCCGCAACGGTCACCACATAGAAGACCAGACCACAGACGATGAATGACAGCGTCGGCGATGTGCGCACCCCTCGGCATTGCTCGGGGTGCCCTGAGCGTGAGTCGAAGGGCATCATGGCGGGCCATGCTAGCACGCGGTTTTCGAGCCCAGATTGCCCTCGAGGCATAATGCAGCCACTCATGAAACATTTGACTGCGCTTTGCGCGACGCTCGTGCTGTTGCCGCTCGTCGTTCTCGGTCAGGCCAGTAATCCGAATCCGCCGGCGCCTCCGCTCACCGCCGATGCGCCGTTCACCGTTGCCGTCAGCACGACGACGATGGAAGGGTCGCCGGTGTACGTGGTGGACAGCGGTCCGATCGGTGCGCGTGTCAATGTCATCAATGGCGGCGTCCGCAACCTGGCCAACAGCAGCGCGCACGCGGCGACCAATGCCGAGACGCAGCTGCTCTTCGCCGGCTCGCCAAACGTCAGACTGCTCTTCACCGTCGCCGAGGGTCTGTATCGCATCGTCGGCAAACGATCCGCCGGGATCACGACGCTGGCTGATCTCAAGGGCAAGCGCGTCATCACGCCGCGAGATACGTCAGCCCACTACTTCCTGGTGCGTACGCTCGCCAGCGCCGGCCTGAACGAGTCGGAGGTCACCATCGTCAGCGTGCCGCGCGAGCAGATGGCGACCGGACTGGCGAAGGGAGACGCAGATGCGCTCTCGATGTGGGAGCCGGAGTCGCAGAAAGCCGTGGAGCTGCTCGGAGGCGACGCGGTCGTGTTTCCGAACAACGGTGTGTATCGAGAGCTGTTCAGCCTCTACTCGACGGCGGAGGTGATGAACGACGCGCGTCGGCGAAGCCAGCTCGTCGAGTTCGTGCGTGCGCTGTTAGCTGCAGGTCATGACCTGAAGACCAAGCCGCAGCCGCACTTCCCGCTCGTGGCGAAGACGATCGGCCAGCCGGCCGATCTGGTGTCGAGAGCCTGGGAGCACCATGCGTGGCCGTTTGCGGTGCCCAAGGATCTCCTCGACGTGATGGAGCAGGAAGAGATCTGGGTGGCCAAGAATCAGAAACGCGCGCCGCGTGCGCGCGCGACGCTTGCGGCATTCATCGATACCAGCGTGCTGAAGGAAGCGTCAGCGCCAGTGCGCTAGAACGCTGCGGCGGACCCGCGAACGAGCGTCCATGAATCCGCGCGCAACTGTGAGCGGCAGGACGGGCAGATGCCGTGCGAGAGCCCGCGTTCGTCGAGCGGGACGTCCACTAAGACCGCAGCAGGCTGGTCGTGCCCCGGGCACCACGCGCAGATCGTACGAATGGGCCGGGCGGTTCTTCGCCTGCGATCCGCAACGACTCCTCCATGCAGGTGTGAACTGCGTAGCGCTTCTCGAGGAGTGATGGTGCTCTTCGTCGCCATGAACCTTACTTCTTGCTGGGGGCCACCGGCGGCCAGTCAGACGAGGGACGTCACTCGCAATCGCAAGTCATGTGCCGGTTGAACTCCAGCACGTCCGTAGTGATCGACTCGCGAAATTGTTTGGCGAATTGACGAGTCCGTTCGATCGCATGTGATCGCGCGATCGCATCGCGATGAAAGCACTGAGTACTCTTTCTCCATCAAGTGGAAAAAGTTGCTACACAACGTGCGTCGCGTTGGCCTTCACACCTTTGCGCAACCATCAGGAGATCACTGAGCGTCAGCGATCAACGCTGCGCACTTCTCGCCAATCATCGCGCATGCCGCGTGCGTCGGTGCGCTCACGATCTCCGGCATGATCGACGCGTCGGCGATCCGCACGCCCTCGATGCCGTATACACGGAGCTCGTGATCGACGACGGCGCTGCGATCGGATGCGGGGCCCATGCGACACGTGCCCGCGGCGTGGTAGATGGAATCGGCTTTCTGGCGGGCGAACTGTGCGAGATCGTGAACCGTCGGGCCGGGCTCGATCTCCTCTGCGCGCAGACGATCGTAGGCGCGTGATTCGCCGAAGCGCCGCGCGAGAGCAATTCCCTCGACCACCACCGCGACGTCGTGTGCCTCGGTCAGATAGTTCGCGCGGATGATCGGCGGGGTCGTCGCACTGGCGCTGCCAAGTGCGACCGAGCCGCGCGAACGCGGCTTCAGATGCGAGATGGCGATCGTCACCATGTGGTCCGGCTGCTCGAGACCACGGCCGACAATCACCTGCAAGTCACCGCGTTCCGAGGCGGAAGACGTGAACAGGCTCGCGACGATCGTGGAACCTGCGATCGTCGTCTTGCCCTTCCAGCGCATCGACAACTTCAGATGATCTTGAAGGTTCCTGCCCACGCCTGGAAGATCGGCGGTGATGGCAATTCCGTGCATGCGCAGGTCGTCGGCCGCGCCGATGCCCGACAGCATCAGCAGCTTCGGCGTGTCGATGGCGCCAGCACTGAGCACAACCTCCCGCCGCGCCCGCACGCGCTCGAGCCGACCATCGCGAGCGTATTCGACGCCAACGACGCGCCGGCCTTCCAGCCACAGTCGCGTCGCGTGGACCGCCGACAACACCTCGACGTTCTCCCGACGCCGCGCGGGCTCGAGAAAGGCCGCGGCACTACTGTGACGTCGTCCGTTCAAAATGTTTTTGGGAAGAAAGCCTGCGACGTTCAGCGGGTCTGGACCGTTGAAGTCGTGCTGGCGATTGACGTCGAATCCGAGTTGGGCAGCCGCCTCGAGGAATGCGAGATGACTGTCGTGCGGATCGCCGTCCTGGGTCACCGCCTGCTGGTGACTACGTTCAAAGAACGGCGCCACTTCGTCGTAGCCCCAGCCAGGATTGCCGCGTGCGCACCAGCCGTCGAAGGTCGAGCGGCTGCCGCGAATGTGCACCATGGCGTTGATCGCGCTCGAGCCGCCGTGCACTTTGCCGCGCGGGACGGCAATCCGTCGCCCATTCAACCCCGGCTCGGGGTCAGTGGTGTAGTTCCAGTCGTACGACGAGCCGATGAGTGAGACCCACTGCCCGGGCGCCAGAATTGCGGGGTCTGTCTCACCGGACACGCCGGCTTCGAGCAGCAGAATCCGGATGGAGGGGTCGAGCGAGAGGCGATGCACGAGCGCGCAACCCGACGAGCCTGCGCCGACGACGACGTAGTCGGCTTCGGGTGTGTAAATGCTCAATGCGTAATGCTCAATGCAGAATGCTCAAGAAGAAAAAACACTCAAACCAAAAACGTTGGGCATTCGGCATTGGGCATTCGGCATTCAGCATTAGTCGAACATCTTTTCAGCAGCACCCTCGAGCGTGATGAAGCCGAGCAGGCACCCGCTGCTCTTATCGCGCAGTTGATGACAGCGCACGCCGATCGTCGAGCCGACCTTGATCATGTCCTTCGTCCATCCGCGCCGCTCGACCTGAATCACGCTGGCGCCCTCGAGCGCCCACATTGTCGGCTCGCCCTTGTCGTCCTTGACCTCGATGTAGATCCAGGTGTGCGGGTTGATCCAGTGCACTTCCTTCACGACCCCCTTCAGGATCGTGTACTCGGTCATGTTGTAGTTACCGTGCGAGTGGTGCCCCGAGAGGGGCACCGCGAGCACGAGGAAGAGCACGAGTCTCGTCATCGCGGTTGCTCCGGGCCAAATGCGTTCTTCGCCGGCGTCAGCCGGTTGTAATAGATCGTCGGATAGCGCACCTTCTTCCCTGCGGCGTCGAGAAACGTCAGCGACTGCTGAAACAATCCCGGCTGCGGCGCTCGCGCCGGCACGGTCGCCTCGAGAATGTAGAGGCGGCTTTCGTGCAGATAGATCCCGGCAAACGTCCGCGACTGATCGGGATTGGTCATCTGCAGTTGGTGGCCCGACACCAGGTCGATGTAATGGAACGCGTCGAAGGTGACCTTCACACCCGGCCGCTGACGGAACTTCGTGGCGGCGTAGGCAATCGAGGCCTGCACGTCCACCTGCCAGTAGATCGGCAGGCTGTCGGCCTCGGTGTGATTGGTCCGCGCCGCATGGATGCGCTCGGCGTCGGTGTAGTCGATCACCGTGATCGAGTAGCGGCTCCCGTTCTGAGCCATGGAGTACACGCGTCCAGGAAAGACGGCGCCATACTCGGACGGCCACTTAATCTCTTCCACGGCCGGCTGACCGGGAAAGTTCACCTCGAACCGATCGATACGGTTCGTATAAGTTGCCCACTCCTGCGCAGATGCAGAGCCCGCCGCCAGCACTCCCACGGCTGCCGCAACGATCGCCAGACGCCGCATGGTGGCTCCTTTCACCAAGACGACATACTGCCAGAAATCCGACCTGCCGTGCTCGCGACGTCTTTCCCTCACGATTTCAGCAACTTAGCGGCGCAGATCGAGAAACGAATCGCCACCCCGGCGGCGTATCTCCCCCCTAAGAAAGGTCCTTGACTCTATTGGCGAAGCCGCCAAAATCAACTTCGGGGGGATCTGTGTATCCAAGACTTCTTGTGGCAGGGTGTCTGGCCGTCTGGTCGGTGGCAATTATTGCTGGGCAGTCTGCTCCTGCCGCGCCGCCCGCAAAGCCAAATCCGGCGCCCGCGGTCCAGGCGAAACCTGCGCCGCAACCACGAGCGGCCGCGGCGACTCCGGCGCCGGCGGGTCTCGATCAGGCGGGTGCTCGCAAGCTGCTCGATCAGTACTGCCTCACCTGCCACAACGCACGCATGAAGACCGGCGGGCTCGTGCTCGAACAGGCTCAGCTCGATCTCGCGACCTTTGGGAACCACGCCGAGCTCGGTGAGCGGATCGTTCGCAAGCTTCGTGCGGTGCAGATGCCCCCGACCGGTCTGCCTCGTCCCGACGCGGCGACGATGGAGTCGCTCGTCCAGTGGATGGAGCACGAGCTGGACGCCAAGACCGTCACCCACTTACCGGCGCCCGGTCTTCATCGTTTGAATCGCACGGAATACACCAATGCGATTCGCGATCTGCTCGCGCTGCAGGTGGACGCCGCCAAGTTCCTGCCGTCGGATGACTCGACGCGCGGCTTCGACAACATCGCCGCGGCGCTGACGATGTCGCCGGCGCTGATGGAAGCCTATCTCTCGGCGGCGGGCAAGATCAGCCGGCTCGCGATTGGCGACATCAACACGCCGCGCCAGGAAGTCTACGAAGTGCCGGCGGACACGGCGCAGAACTATCACGTCGAGGGTCTGCCCTTCGGCACGCGCGGCGGCATTCTGATCAAGCATCAGTTCCCCGCCGACGGCGACTACACGTTCCGCGTGAAAGGCATCACCGGCTACTTCACCGCCGTGCTCGGTCAGATCACTGGCGAGCAGCTCGAGGTCACGATCGACGGCGAGCGCGTGAAGCTGTTCGACTGGGACAAGGAGATCAAGGGCACGCAGGGCAACGGACGCGCGACGCCGAAGATCCCGGTGAAGGCCGGCCTGCACACCGTTGGCGTCACGTTCATTCAGACCAACGATCTGCCAGGCACCGAGTTGAACCGGCCGTTCCTGCGCACGATGAATACGCCGGGCGAAATCCCCGGCTTCCAGTTCTACCCGCACGTCGGGCAGGTGACGATCGAAGGTCCATTCGGGGCAAAGGGCGCCAGCGACACCGCCAGCCGCCGGAAGATCTTCACGTGCCAGCCGCGCTCGGGCGCCACCGCGCGCGAAGAAGAGCGGTGCGCGCGCACCATCGTCTCGACGCTCGCCAAGCGCGCGTTCCGGCGTCCGGTGACCGCCTCGGACATGGACGCGCTCATGGAGTTCTACCGCACCGGCCGCAGTGAAGAGGGCACATTCGACGACGGTATCGAGGCGGCCCTGCAGCGCATCCTCGCTGACGTCGAGTTCGTGTATCGCGGCGAGCCGGAGCCGACGACCGCGGTTGCGGGCAAACCGTATCGCGTCAGCGATCTCGCGCTCGCCTCGCGGCTCTCGTTCTTCCTGTGGAGCAGCATCCCCGACGATGAACTGATCGATCTGGCCGCCGCGGGCAAACTCCGCACGCCCGCCGTCCTCGAGCAGCAGGTCAAGCGGATGCTCAAGGATCCGCGCGCCGACGAGCTGATCTCGAACTTCACCGGTCAGTGGTTGAGCGTGCGTTCGCTGAAGACCAGCGAACCGATCGTCAACATCTTTCCGGACTTCGACGACAACCTGCGCTCGGCCTTCGAACGCGAGGTCGAGCTGTTCTTCGCGAGCATCGTCAGCGAGGATCGCAGCGTCATCGATCTGCTGACGGCTGACTACACGTTCGTCAACGAGCGCCTTGCCAAGCACTACGGCATTCCGAACATCTATGGTCCGCAGTTCCGCCGCGTCGCGCTGACGCCGGAGCTGCACATGCGGCGCGGCCTGCTCGGCAAGGGCGCGATGCTGACCGCGACGTCGTCTGCCGCGCGGACGTCACCGGTCATGCGCGGGAAGTGGTTCCTCACGACCTTCCTCGGCATCGAGCCGCCGCAGCCGCCGCCCGGCGTTGACACGTCGTTGAAAATCGCCGCCGCCGATGCGGCCGGTAACGTGAAGACGCCGACGATGCGACAGATTCTCGATCTGCATCACACGGCAACCGCGTGCGCGACCTGTCATCGAAGCTTCGAGCCGATGGGGCTCGCGCTGGAAAACTTCGACGCGGTCGGGGCATGGCGAACACTGGACGAGGGCCAGCCGGTTGATGCGTCGGGTGTGCTGGTCGATGGGACGAAGCTCTCCGGCGTGGACACCCTGCGCGATGCGATGGTGAAGTACCAGTCACAGTTCGCGCGCGTCGTCACCGAGAAGTTGTTGACCTATGGTCTCGGTCGCGGCGTTGAGTACGGCGACATGCCGCTTGTCCGCGCGATCGTGAAGGACGCGGAAGCGAGCAACTATCGCTTCTCGTCCGTCATTCTCGGCATCGTCAAGAGCCCGGCGTTCCAGATGAATATGAAGTCGGCAGATCCTTCGGAGCAGCGCGCCGCGCGTTAATCGCGTTCATAGAGGTCTCATGTTTCTGACCAAGAAGCACATTTCACGGCGGACCGTTCTTCGTGGCGCGGGTGCCACGCTGGCTCTCCCACTGCTCGATGCCATGGTGCCGGCGGCAACGCTGCTGGCGCAGACGGCAGCCGCGCCGAAGCCGCGCTTTGTCGGCTGCTTCGTGCCGCACGGCATGGCGCCCGGCTATTGGGTGCCGGAGAAGGAGGGCGCGCTGCCGGCCGAGCTGCCGTTCAACTGGAAGTATCTCGAGCCGTTCCGCAATCAGACGGTCATCCTGAGCGGCCTGCACTCGCGATCGGCCGAACCACCGCCCGGCGTGACCGGCGCCGACCACTGGGTCGCGGCCGCGTTCATGTGCGCGAACAAACCGAGGAAGACGGCCGGAGCCGACGTCTACAACGGCACGACGATCGACCAGCTCATCGCGCAGAAGATCGGCACCGAGTCGCTCATCCCGTCGCTGCAGCTGGCCGTCGAGGATCCCGGCGCGAACTCGAGTAACTGCGGCGAAGGTTACAGCTGCACCTACACCAACACGATCTCGTGGGCGTCGCCAACGTCACCGCTGCCGATGGAGCTGAATCCGCAGGTCGTCTTCGAGCGGATGTTCGGCGATGGCAGCACCGTTGAACAGCGCGCCTCTCGCCGGAGGCGCGACGCCAGCATCCTCGACTCGCTGAACGGCAGTCTCTCGCGCATGCGTCCGAAGATCAGCGCATCGGATCGCCAGCGCCTCGACGACTACACCACCAACGTCCGGGAAATCGAGCGCCGCTTGCAGATCGCGATGAAGGCGTCCACCGTCGCGCCGGAAAACTTCATGCCGACCGGTGTGCCGCAGACCTTCGACGAGCACATCAAGATTCAATTCGATTTGCTGGCCCTGGCGTTCCAGGCCGACATCACGCGCGTTGGCACGCTGCTCTTCGCGCGCGACCTGACTGGCCGGACGTATCCGGAAAGCGCGGCACCAACCGCCGGCTTCCACGGCGTCTCGCATCACGGCGAGAATCCGCGGCAGATCGGCGAGTTGGCGAAAATCAATCAGTACCACGTGAAGATGCTGGCGTATCTCATCGAGAACCTGTCGAAGAAGCAGGAAGGCGACGGCACGCTGCTCGATCGCTCGATGGTGCTGTACGGCAGCAACATGGGGAACTCGAACCAGCACGTGCACTACGACGTGCCGCACGTCCTCATTGGCGGTGCGAATGGCAAGCTGAAAGGCAACCGCCATATCGCGTATCCGACGAAGACCGTGCCCACGGGCAACCTGCTCCTGAGCGTCCTGGACAAGTTCGATATCCACCAGGACACGATCGGCGACAGCACTGGCCGTCTGGAGGCGCTGTGAAGAACCTTAAAGCCCTTTGTGCTCTTTGTGTTCTTTGTGGCTTCTCCGTGTTGGTCGGCTCCGTGGCAACGGCGGCCGGCAAGAGCGACGTCGCCGATGCGGCCATGCGCGGCGACAAAGCCACCGTGCAGAAGCTGATTGCCGCGAAGGCCGACGTCAACGCGCCGCAGAACGACGGCGCGACGGCGTTGCACTGGGCGGTCTATCGCGGCGACCGCGAGATGGTCGGCCTGCTCGTGCGGGCTGGCGCGAATCCAAAGGCGGCCAACCGCGAAGGCTCGACTCCGCTCTGGCTCGCCGGCATCAGTGGCAATGCGTCGATCATCGCGGCGCTGCTCGAAGCGGGCGCCGATGCAAACGAGAAGCTGCCGCTCGGCCGCACGCCGTTGATGGTCGCAGCGCGGACCGGCAACGTGGACGCTATCAAAACGCTGCTCGACAACGGCGCGGATGTGAACGCGAAAGAAACACAGCGCGGGACAACGCCCCTGATGTGGGCCGCTGACGAAGGCCACGCCGCCGCCGTGAAGCTCCTCATCGACCGCGGTGCTGACATCAAGGCGAAGTCGAATCCGGCGCCACGCGGACGCGGCCCGGCCCTCGGCAAGGCCAACGACCCGCGCAAGGCTGTCGCGGCACAGGGCGCAGCCCTTGCCGCAGGCAATCCGGTCTCGCAGATTCTCCGGGACGACGGTCAACCCAACAACAACGGACGCGGCGGGCGCAACGGCGGGCGTGGTGCCAACGGCGGCGGCCGCGGTGGCGGCGGCGGAGCCGTTCCGACCGGTGCGGCCGGTGACGACCAGCAGGACGACGCCGCGGCAGCGTTCGGGTTCGTGCGGGGCCGCCAGGCGCCCAACGACGGCGGCGCGTTGACGCCGCTCATCTACGCGGCTCGCGCCAACGACATCGAATCCGTCAAGGTGCTCCTCGCCGCCGGCGCCGACATCAACCAGACGTCGAACTACGGCTGGAGCCCGCTGCTCGTCGCCACGCAGAACCGCTATTACAAGCTCGGCGCGTATCTGCTCGAGCGCGGCGCGGATCCGAATCTGGCGAACAAGGGCGGATGGGTGCCGCTGTATCTGGCGACCGACAATCGCAACATCGAGAACGGCGACTACCCGGTTCGCCGCGGTGACATGGACCACCTGGAGTTCATCAAGCTCCTGCTCGACAAGGGTGCCAACGTCAACGCGCGGCTGAAGGACAGTACCGAGACGCGTACCGTCTTCACCAATCAGTGGCTGGACGAAAACGGCGCGACCGCCTTCCTGCGAGCGTCGCAATCGGGCGATGTCGAGCTGATGAAGCTGCTGCTGTCACGCGGTGCCGACCCGAAGATCAACACCATGCTCAACGTCAGCCCGCTGCACGTGGCGGCAGGGATTGGCTGGGTCGAAGGCATCACCTACGAATGGTCGCAGAAGGCGACGTTCGAAGCGGTGAAGATGCTGATCGATCTCGGACTCGACGTGAATCTGCAGGCCGACACCGGCCGCACGGCCATGCACGGCGCCGCTCACAAGGGCCGTTCTGACGTCGTACAGATCCTGTTCGATCACGGCGCGCGCGTTGACGTCCGGGACTACGGGAACACCGACAACCGCGGCGGCAAGCTGGCTGTGCACACCTGGCAGCCGGTGGACTATGCGGACGGTCTCGTGCGCGTGGGCGTGCAGTCGGCCATTGGCCATCCCGAAACCGGGGCGTTGCTCCGCAAGCTGATGACGCAGGCGGGCTTCGAGGCGCCGCCGATGGGCCGCACGCTCGAGTCGATCTGCATCACCGAAGCCTGCGACACAGGCCAGTGACACCGTAGAGCGCGGGCTTCAGCCCGCGCGGACACGCGTTACGCGATCTTGAATAGCCGCCGCGCATTTCCGGCGGCTATTTTCTTTCGATCCCCTTCGCTGATCGCCGCTCGCTCGATCCAGCGCGCAGCCGGCTCCATCACTTCGTACGGATAGTCGCAGGCGAACAGAATGCGATCGGCGCCGATCGTCAGCATCGCGCCGATGAGCGCCTGGTCGCTGAAGAGACCGCTCGTCGAGACGTAGAAGTTCTCGCACAGATAGTCCTGCAACCGGCGCTCGACTCTCTTGTCCGACGGGTTGTATTCGAAGCAGTGCTGAATGCGCCACGAAAAATGCGGCAACGTCTCGCCAAGGTGGCCGAGCACAACCGTCAAGCTTGGGAATCGGTCGAACAGGCCGCTGTAGATCAGTCGAAGGGCGTGTGTCGCCGCCTCCGGCGCAAATCCCCAGGTTGCGCCAATCAGCTCGCTGTGACGGTCATACATCCGCTGGTCGAGCGACGGTCGCGGATGGAGATAGATGGGCGCGTGCAGTGCGGCGGCCGCTTCCCAGAACGGCAGGAACTTGGGGTCGTCCAGATACTCGACCCGCTGCGGATCGGCGGTGTTGGTGTAGCCATTGATCATCGCGCCCTTCAGCCCAAGTCGGGTGACCGCGCGTTCGAGCTCGATCGCGGCGGCGTTGGGATCCTGCAGCGCGATGCTGGCGAACGCCGCGAAACGCGTGGGCTGCCTGGCGACCTCGGACGCCAGGCGATCGTTGATCTCGCGGGCGGCTGCCACCGCCGCTGTCGGATCGACGATGCCCTGAACGCCCGGAACGGTGTGCGACAGGATGGACACGCTGATGCCGCTGGCATCCATGCCGGCAAGGCGGTCGGCGCCGAAATCCCGCAGCCGCGCGCCGACGATGTCCATCCAGCCGGCGTTGTAGTCCATCGCCTTGACGAGGGACTGCAGGTCCTCGTTGCCGTGACGAGCCGCGGTCAGTCCGAGCACCTCGACATGTTCTTCGACGGCAATCTTGTCGAGCGGTGGAGGATCGGGCGGCTTACCGATCGCGGGCAATGTATAGGTCATAGCGAGCTCAATGGCCGAGCTGGAAGATTATGAACGTCGTTGATCGAGACACACCAGAATTTACATGGTGGGTCCGCCATCTTTCCGGACACTTGCCCACGATCAAACTGGGTAAACTTCGACACGCGAAGTGGTAGCATAGGCACGCAATTGGCAGAGCGGCCCAGGATCACAAAACTTATGGATGCCGCAGTTGTAGGGATCCCCGTCTCTTCGCCACAACCGACACAACTGACCTTCGAAGACGGACTCGGTGAGCGCCGTTACGCTATCGGCGCGGTCAGCGAGCCGCTCGAAGTGCTGAAACTGAGTTCCGTACTCAGCTCGGTGTCGTCCTTCGACTTCGCCCTTCGCGAGCGCGCGGCCCGCCTTACGGGGTTCCGTCACGACTCGTACGGCCGCGTGCGCTCAATCGAGCAAGACCGGCGCACGTCGGCGCTGCTCGTCACATCGGACTACGTCGCGGGCATCAGGCTGTCTACCCTGCTCGCCGAGACGCAGAAGCGTGGGCTTGCGCTGGAGTTCAACGCCGTTCGGTGCCTCGTGCGTCAGCTCGTGCTGGCATCGGCCGCGCTGCACAGCGCCGCGCCGGACGTCGGCAATGGCGCCATCGCGCTCGAACGTCTGATCCTCACGCCGGCTGGCCGTCTCATCGTCGTCGAGTACGTGCTTGGCGCCGCGCTCGAGCAATTGGGACATACGCGCGCGCGGTATTGGCGGGAGCTCGCCGTCGCGCTGCCGGGCGCGGCCGGATCGCCGACCGTCTTCGATGCGCGCACCGACGTCACCCAGGTGGGCGCCGTAACACTGGCACTGATCCTCGGGCGGCCGTTGACGCCAGAGGATTATCCCGAGCGTCTCGCCGATCTCATCGAGGGCGCGACGATGCGGTCGGTCGCTGGCATCGTCGAACCGTTGCCGTCGAGCACGAAGGACTGGCTGACGCAGGCGCTGCAGCTCGATCAATGGGAATCGTTTGCCTCACCAACCGATGCCCGGGAAATGCTGGACCAGGCATTCGGTATTGAGAACCCGGTGGTCGAACTCGGGGCGCTGCAGGTCTTCCTCGGGCGCTATGCGGCGGCCGACGTGCTGCCCGAGCCTGACCTCGGTCCCCGCCTCGAGGCGATGAAAGCCTTCCTTGCGCGCTATCCGTCGCGCCGAAGTTCGGCGAAGTCGGAGCCAGAGATGGCCGAGGAGACGAATCAACCGCTGCCGCCGGTCGAGCCGGCGACGGTCGTTGTCTCGCATGACGTGAGTCCCGCGCCCGCGCTGGAGCCTGCGCCCGAATCGATGAAAATCGAACCGCCGTCGGTGACGATGCGCGAGGCGATCCCGCAGGGTGAACCGGCAGCGGACCGCGAACCAATAGCGGAGCGCGAACCGATAGTGGCGCGCGAGCCACTAGTGGAGCGAGAACCTCTCGCGCAGCGCGAGCCAGTTGCGCAGCGCGAGCCCATAACGGAGCGGGAGTCAATACTCGCGCGCGAACCCGTCCGCGAGACGGAGCCAGCGCCGGATGACCTCCGGCTGCCCGAGTTGACGAGCGCCATCCCCAGCTACGCCCAAGAGCGGCGGAGTGCGACGCCCGTTCTCACTTCGCGTCGCATGCAGATCGTCGCCGCAGCCGCAGGCCTCGTGATGCTGGTCGCGGTGATTGGAGCGTTCTTCTATTTCCGCGGCGCCGGCACAGCCGCCACAGGCACGATCTCGGTCACCACATTGCCGCCTGGAATCTCGGTCTTCATTGACGACAAGCCACATGGGGTCACCCCACTTGGCGTCGAGTTGCCTCCGGGCGAGCACGTCGTCGAGCTGCGCACCGATACCGAGCGCCGCCGCATTCCGATCACGCTGACCGCGGGTGGCCAAGTGTCGCAGTACCTCGAGTTCGCGCGCGCCCCGCAGGCGTCTGGCGAGTTGCTCGTCCGCACGGATCCGATTGGCGCGCTGGTGACCGTGGACGGCACCGTCGTCGGACGATCGCCGGTCAGCGTCCCGGATCTTTCGCCCGGTACGCATACGGTGGTCATGCAGCTGAACGGCGAAACGCAGACCGAGCGCGTCATCATCGAAAACGGCCGGACCGCCTCGCTGGTGGTGTCGTTGGGCGCTGCGCAGCGGCCGGGGGCCGCCGGCTGGGTTCGTCTCGACGTGCCGACCAATGTACAGGTGCTCGAGAACGGCCGTGTCATCGGCAGCAGCGATTTCGAGCGCATCATGTTGCCTGTCGGGCGCCACGATCTCGAGTTCGTGAACGAAACGCTCGGGTATCGTGAACGGCGTGCCGTGCAAATCGCCGCGGGACAGACGTCCACGATGCGACTCGACTTGCCGCGCGGCTCCATGGCGCTCAACGCCATCCCATGGGCCGAAGCCTTCGTCGATGGCACCCGCATCGGCGAAACTCCGATCGGCAGCTACACGGTGCCGATCGGCACGCACGAAGTGCTGTTCCGTCACCCGGAGCTCGGTGAACGGCGTCTGTCGGTGACGGTCACGACGCGTGAGCAGCTCAAAGTTGGAGTCGATCTGAGGTCGAAATGACGCGACATGCCCGACCGATCGTCGTAGCCACCTGGACCATGGCGATGCTCCTGGCAGCGTCACTCCCAAGTTCTGCCCAGGACTCGTCGCTCGCCAACGCCCGTCAGCTCTACGCCTCCGCCGATTACAAGGGCGCGCTGATCATGTTGAATACGCTGCTCGCGACCAGCCCGTCGCCGCAAGAGCGACAATCGATCGAGCTATATCGCACGTTCTGCTTGGTAGCGATCGGAAGTACGGATGAGGCGAACAAGTCGATCGAAGCGATGGTCTCGCGCGATCCGCTCTATCGCCCGAACATGGAAGACGTCCCGCCGCGGCTGCGCGCCGTCTTCAGCGACGCGCGCAAACGGCTGCTCCCAGCGTTGATCCAGGAGCGCTACGTCATTGCCAAGGCGGCGTTCGATCGCGGCGAGATGAAGCTGGCTGCCGACGGCTTCACGCAGGTCCTGATGGCACTTTCCGATCCCGATATTGCGACCGCGGCGAAGCAGGCGCCACTGTCCGACCTGCGCGTCCTCGCCTCGGGCTTCAACGACCTCACGGTTCGAGCGCTCACACCGCCGCCAGTCCCCGTCGTGCCAGTGCCCGTGGCGGCAGCCCCGGCGGCGGTGACCGTGCCTCGCGAGCCGATCATTTACACGCAGGACGACAAGAACGTGATGCCACCGGTCGTCATCAGCCAGAATCTGCCGCCGTTCCCCGGCCGCGTCACGTTCGACCGCGAAGGTGTGATTGAAATCGTGATCGATACAAACGGCGCCGTTGAAACGGCGACGATGCTCGAAACGGTGGAACCCCTCTACAACCGGGTCCTGCTGACCGCAGCAAAGACGTGGTCGTATCGACCGGCACGCCTCGAAGGCGTACCGGTGAAGTACCGCAAGCGGATTGAGGTCAAGCTGAGCAGGCCACAGGCCAATCCCGAGTAATCGTCAGCGGCCGGCCTGCTTGGAGTAGTCGACGAACTGCTGCTCCTTGCAGTTGTCACGCGTGTACGGCTGATCGGCCGGCTCGACGACGTCCTGTCCTTTTCCCTGCCCTTTCAAGTACATCGGATCTTCGACCGTATAGCTGCGCGTCAGCTTCATCGACTGCGGATCGAGCGTGAAGCGCTCGACGACATGCAGCCTGTCGCTATGCGGGACCGGGAAGTTCAGGAAGCCGGGGAGGAAGTTCGTCGTATCGACAACCAGTGTGTCGCCTTCCCAGTAGCCGTAGGAGTGGCCCGCGCGGCTCGGTGTCACGTTGGCCGGGTGCGTCTTCGTGTTGGTGTGAATCGTCCGGCGCAGATTCAACTGCCCGTAGAAAATGACGATGTTGTCGCGGTTCTGCTGAATGCGGTTCACGGGACCGTCGAACGCCCAATCGAACATGATGTTGGTCGTCTCGCACTTGAAGCGCGGATTGTCCTTCTGCGTGAACTTCGCCGCCGCCTCCTCGCCTGCGGGCGTGACTTCGGTTCCAGCGTAGGTGCGAGGTCCGGCCGGTCCGCGGCCTCGACCGCCACCGCCTCCACCACCGCCTCCGCCGCGCCGCTCGCCGGGCTTGAACTCACTCAGCTGACCGAGCGGCACGAGTCCTCCGCCGGTGCCCCGCGGATCCGCCATGACGACCTGCTCCGGGGCCCAGTCACCGCTGATGTTCGGCTCACCGCTCGCGCGACGCGCGGCGCGAGGCGCAGTCGGCGCCAGTGTAGGAGCGCCGCCGCCGCGGCGCGCCAGCGGACCACGGACTTCCTCGACCTTGTTCTTGCCGGTGCTCACGTACTGACCATAGCGGTCCATGTGCGAGCCGTTCGCGAACCGGATCGTGTTGAGGTAGCAGGACTGCGGATCGGCACGATCGGGTGCGGCCTCGATCGTGACGCTCTCGCCGATCGGGAACAGGTCTTCCCTCCAGCCAGAGCGGCGCAGCACGTGCGCGGAGCGCATCTCGCAGCGGTGTTTCGTGACCTTGCCGTCAGGCCCCGTGACCTCGAAGTACAGCCACCCGTGCGGGTTGAAGAACTCGAGCTTGGTCAGCTTGCCCACATAGGTGACGGATTTGTTCAATTCGAACGTGCCGGCACCGTGGTGCGCAGACGCAGCCGCGGCCAGCGCCAGGAAGGCGACGACGAGCGAAACGATTCGTGTCATTGGCGTAGTATACGGATCCTCGGAAGGGACGCATCATGGGATTGATACGACGCACGTTTGGACTCATGGCCATTTGTGTGGTGGTCCTCCTGGCATTCGCCGGCGGATGGGTCGTCGGCTTCGTCCGCGTCGGTGCCGCGTATGACACGGCGGCACTGACCGACGTCGAGCGCCAGTTCGCCGAACGGATGCGAGACGTGAGCCTGGTCGGGACGTTCACGTTCTTCGGGCGCGAGACCCGCGGTCAGGATGGCCGAGGCGGGCCGCGCAGCGATCGCTACGACATCAGCAGCGTCGAGAAGGTGGGTGAGAATCTCTGGCGTTTCAACGCCGGCATGGAATGCTGCGGCGTGAAAGGCAACATTCCGATCGTCATCCCGATGCGATTCGTCGGCGACACGCCGATGATCATGATGACCGACACCGAGATTCCCGGGGTCGGCACGTTCACCGTCCGGCTCTTCTTCTACGGCGACACGTACTCCGGGACGTGGTGGCACGGCAAGGTCGGCGGCCACATGTCAGGGCGAATCGAGGAAAGGACCGCTGTAGCCACCGAGACGAAGTGACGATCGCACGCCTGCTAAAATCGTAGGCATGTCATCCACTATTCGTACTGCGAAATCCCTGCTGATTTTGGCCGGTGCTGCCGCCGTGTTCGCCGTGACGGTGGCCGCGCAGTCGCCGGGCGTCGCACCGAGCGAGGCCAATCACTTCAATGAGACGCCGAAGGGCTGGGTTCATCCGAAGACCGCCTGGGGCGATCCCGATTTGACCGGAATCTGGCCGATTGCCCACGGCCTCAACCTCGTGCGCTCATGCCCGCGTGCTGGCGGACCTGGCCGCGGCGGCCCCGCCCCGGCGGCTGCACCGACTGCGCCAGCGGCGCCGCCATGCGATCCCAACAACATTCCTTTGTTCAAGACGGAGGCGGTCTATACCGCCGAAGTCGAACGCGCCCTTGGTGTCCGCAAGACCGGAGACGCGGCGACGCAGGCGCTGGCGAAGGGCAACTTCGGCGCCGCGCTTCAGGGCGGCGTGACCGATCCGACGTTCCCGGAGCGACAGACCTCGATGATCGTGGATCCGTCGAACGGCAAGCTTCCCGAGTTCACACCCGAAGGCAAGCGCCGCTCGGCGCTGATGAAGAGCAGCTGGTCGCTGTCGCCAACCGAGGTACAGGCCTGGGACCAGCCAGAGGATTTCGACAGCTGGGATCGCTGCATCACGCGCGGCATGCCCTCGTCGATGATGCCGTATCGCTACAACAACGGCATCGAGATCTTCCAGGCACCGGGTATGGTCGTGCTCAGTCTCGAGATGATTCACGAGGATCGCATCGTGTACACGGACGGGCGCGCACCGCTGAAGCCAGTGCACAAACACTACATGGGTGAACCGCGCGGCCGCTGGGAGGGCAACACGCTCGTCATCACGACGACCAACTACAAAGAGGGACCGTCGGGCACCAACATCGGCGTCTTCGGCTCCCCGGCCGGAAACCGCTTCCCCGTCAGCGACCAGATGAAGACGACCGAGCGGTTGACGCGGCTGAACGACAACACGATCCTCTACGAGATGAAGATCGAGGATCCGGTCGTCATGGTGCAGCCCTATACGGTGCGCTACCCGCTGCGACTCGATAACAGCTACGAGTGGTGGGAGTACAACTGTCACGAAGGCAATCGCACGATTCGCGATTACATCAACTCCTCGCGCGCGGAGCGTGCGAAGGCACAGTCTGACAGCGGACAGTCCAAGTAGGCGCGCATGACACAGACGAGGCTCACACTCGCCATCACCGCCGCGGTCGTCGCGGCCTACTCCGTCACCACGCCTGCCGCCATCTCGGATCCCGTCACCACGGCATCCGGCAGACTGTCGGGCGTCACGCTGAAATCGGGCGTGCGCGCGTTCAAGGGCATTCCCTTCGGCGCGCCGCCGGTCGGCGATCTGCGGTGGAAGGAACCCCAGCCGGTCGCCAAGTGGGAGGGCGTTCGCAAGGCGGATCAGTTCGGGAACGTCTGCGTGCAGCCGGCCCAACCGACTCGCATGCCCAACAATGTGACGGTCGATCTGCCGGACTCGCCGAAGACGAGCGAGGACTGCCTGTATCTGAACGTGTGGACGTCAGCGAACAATGACCGCGCCCGGCAGCCGGTCATGGTGTGGATCTTCGGCGGCGCCTACAGCGAAGGCGGCGGGTCGAGCCCACACAACGACGGAGAAGCCCTCGCGAAGAAGGGCGTCGTCTTTGTGAGCTTCAACTATCGACTGGGTGCCTTCGGGTTCTTCTCGCACCCAGAGCTGACCGCAGAGTCGGGCCGCAACGCATCGGGAAACCAGGCGCTTGCCGACAGCATCGCCGTGCTGCAGTGGGTGAAGACGAACATCGCGGCCTTCGGTGGTGATCCGAACAACGTGACGATCTTCGGCGAGTCCGCAGGCGCCGCGATGGTCGGCGGTCTCGTGGGCTCACCGGTGGCCAAGGGTCTCTTCCATCGCGCGATCAGCGAGAGCGGCGCGTGGATGGGACTCGGCATGGGGCCGATGATTCCGCGTGCGCAGGCTGAGCGGCCGGCGCCCCTGGGCCGCGGCGGACGTGGCCGTGGCGACGCAGCAGCACCGGCTGGACCTCCCCCACCGCCGCCACCCTTGCCGTCGCTTGCAGAACTGCGCGCGCGCTCGACGGAAGACGTCGTCAAAACTCTGCGCGGGTCCGGCATGATCATCGACGGCTGGATCGTTCCAGAGGATCTGTCGATCACGTTTGCGAATGGCAAGCAGAACGCGGTCGATGTGATCGCCGGGTCGAACAAGGACGAGCACACCGCGCTCGGCGGCAACGTCGCGTTCCGCGACACGATGATGTGGGCGATGCGCTTGTTCAACGAGCGGCAGACCGCTATCGGCAAACGAGCCTACTGGTACCTCTTCACGCACGAGGGGCCGATCGAGCCCGGCGCGCGCGACCTCAAGGCGACGCACGCCGCGGAAATCGTCTACGCGCTCAACAATCTGTGGGCGCCGCGTGTGTATCCCGATTCGACGTCGCCGAAGCTGGCAATGGCCTCGGAGAAGGATCGTGCGATGGCCGATCAGATGTCGTCGTATTGGGTGAACTTCGCGCGCACGGGCGACCCGAACGGCAAGGGCCTGCCGACGTGGCCACGCTTCAAGGATCGCAACGCGCCGCCGCACATTCTCGGCCCGGCGGCGGAGCCTCCGGGACCTGACGTGCTCAACCCGTATGATGCCAAGTACGCCGAGCTCCTGAAGACGCTCAAGTAGGCACGTCCAAAAGGACGTGCCCTACCGGGCGTAACAATCCGGTAATATCGCTGACTCATCCTCTGCTCACGTGAATATCGATCCGTTCCTCATCTGGTTGGAATCCACTGCGCTCAGTCAGTGGGTCGTCGGGTCCGAGTCGATGTTCGCCTTCCCCGGCATCCTCGCCATCCACGCGATCGGCATGGGATTCGCGGTCGGCATCTGCCTGGCGCTCGACCTGAGGATTCTCGGCGTCGCGCCCGACGTGCAGATCGCGCAGATGCGGAAATTCATACCTGTGGTGTGGGTGGCGTTCTGGGTGAACGCGATCTCCGGCGTCCTGCTCCTGATCGGGTATCCCACCAAGGCACTCACCAATCCGGTCTTCTATCTGAAGCTGCTGCTGATTGCCGCCGGACTGGTGCTGTTCCGCCGAATCGGACGGCGAGTCTTCGACGAGGCAGCCGGCGACGCGCGGGCCGATTCGCCGGTCGTCCAGCGGCTCGCGATCGTGTCGCTGGTGTGCTGGGTGGGTGCAATTACTGCCGGCCGCTTCCTCGCCTACACCTATCACCGCCTGACGGCGCTCGGCTGATGCTGCACGACATCCAGGTCTGGCTCGTCAACAACATCATCGCCCACTCGCCGGTGGCGGGCCTGATGCGCACCGCCTGGGCCTGGCCGATCGTCGAGAGCATCCACTTCCTCGGCCTGTGCCTGCTGATCGGGTGCATCGGCACATTCGATCTGCGGCTGCTGGGGATGGCGAAACGCGTGCCGATCGCGGCGATGCATCGGTTGATTCCGTGGGGAATCCTCGGCTTCGTAATCAACGCCTCGAGCGGCGTCATGTTCCTGCTCACCGAGCCCGATCAATACATCTACAACCCGTCATTTCATTTCAAGTTCCTGTTCATCACCATCGGCGGCCTCAACGCGGCGACGTTCTACCTCTCCAGCTATCGCCAGGTCTTCAGTGCGAACGCGTCGCTCAATCCTCCCCGGCGCGCCAAAGTCATCGCCGCGGTCTCGCTCACTGCCTGGGTCAGCGTCATCATCTGCGGGCGCATGCTGACGTTCTACCGCCCGGCCCCCTGCAATGGTCAGCAGAGCACGATATTGCTGGAGTGTGCGCCTCCGCTCGAAAGAGCCACACGATGAAGGCACGTCCACAAGGACTGCCCTACTCTTGCCCGTTCGGCTCGAAGCGGTAGCCAATCTCGCGAATCGTCTGGATGTAGATCGGCCGGTGCGGATCGGGCTCGACCTTGGCGCGCAGCGTCGTCACGCAGCGGTCGATGCTGCGGGGTGTGACGAAGACGGCGTTGCCCCAGACGGCATTCAGGATCACGTCGCGCGACAGCGCACACCCGGGCCGCGCACCGAAGTAGGCCAGCAGCGCAAACTCCTTGGCAGTCAGATCGACGTCGGTGCCGGCGCGCCTCACCTTCCTCGCCGTGAGATCCACCTCGCAGTCGCCGAATGAGAATCGCGTCGGCGCCGGTCCCCGGCGGCGCAGGAACGCGCGCGCCCGAGCGATCAGCTCGCCCATTCTGAACGGCTTGGTGATGTAGTCGTCGGCGCCGAGGTTGAGGCCGAGTACCACGTCCTCCTCCTGACCCTTGGCGGTCAGCATCAGGATCGGCACGTCGATGCCCTGCGCGCGCAGCGCCCGGCAGATCTCGTAGCCGTTGATCTTGGGCAGCATCACATCGAGCAGGATCAGATCAGCCGCGCCGCTCGATGCCGCGTCGAGGCCGCGCTCGCCGTCGGTCGCCACGATCACGTCGAACCCGTTCGCGCGCAACGTATCCGAGACGCCGCGAGCGAGCGCCGGTTCGTCCTCGACCAGGAGCACGCGCGGGACGGTCACGCAGCACTCCCTTCGGGCGTCCCTGCGCTCGGCCCGAGGTCCGCGCACGGCACACGCAGCGTAAACGTGCTGCCTGCGCCTGGCGCGCTCTGCACCGTGACGCTGCCGTGGTGACCGCGCGCGATCAGTTCGACGATGCTCAGGCCGAGGCCGACGCCGCTCGTCTCGCGCGACAGGCGTTGATCGACGCGATAGAAGCGCCGGAAGATCCGCCGCTGCTCGCGGACTGGAATGCCGATTCCGTTGTCTTCAACCGCGAAGACAATCGAACCCTCCCCATCCTGAGCAGCCTTGACGATGATGCGCTTGTCGGCGGGCGTGTACTTGATCGCGTTCTCCAGGAGGTTGATGAGCGCCGTGCGCAGCGCGTCCGCATCGGCCATCACCGCCGGCAGCGCCGGCGGCACCTCGACCCGCAGATCGCAACCGTCCGGGACGCGGTCGCGGACCGTGTCCACGGCCGTGGCGACAATGGCCGCTGGCTCGCAGGACGCAAACACGAAGCGGTGGCGGTTGCGCTCGAGCAGGGAGAACGTCAGAAAGTTCTCGATCAGCCGGCTCAGGCGGCCGTTCTCCACGGCGAGCATCTCCAGATACTCGCGAGTCTTCTTCGGGTCGAGTGGATCGTCGGCCAGCAACCCGTCTACCAGCACGCGCATCGAGGCCAGCGGACTGCGCAACTCGTGCGAAGCCGCTGCGACGAGGTCGGTCTTCAATCGCGTCAGCCGCAGATGACGCCGCAGCGATCCCGCCGCGACGATGCCGACGATGGCGATCACGCCGATACCGGCCAGCGCAACCGATACGTAGACCGCGCGATGTTGCCGATCGTCTTCCTCGAACTCAGATGATTCGATCGGCATGAAGGACAGCTGCCAACCAGGCAGCCACGATCCAGCGGCAATGGCTTCCGAGTCCGCGCGCATGTCGGGCGGGACGGCCAGGAAGATGATGCCGCTCGGCGCGACCTGATGCAGGAAGTCGTGCATCATCTCCTCGACCCGGCCGATGCGATAGAAGGCGATGACGCGGCTGTCGGCGGAGGTCAATGCCCAGACGTCCGGTTTGGCCGTCTGACGAACGACGTCACCGACCGGCGCCGGGCGTTCCGCGTCGAGCATCTCGAGCGAGAGGCGCAACGCCGCCTCGGTCGGCAGCGACACGTTCGGCGACAGCGCGCGCAGTCGCGTCATGAACGACAGCCGTTCGGCGGCCGGCATCGATGCCGAGTAGTCGTTCAGGCGCGCGGCGATGGCGGCCACGATCGGCGCGCGTGCATCAGGTTTGGCCTGCGCGGCATTCACCAGCTGCTGCTCGATGGCCGCGGTGTCAGGGCTTTGCGCCGCGTGACGCGTCGGGTACTCGACGATTCCGTCCGGCCCGAGGAGAATCGCGCCCTCGACGACCTCGCTGGTGACCATACGCGCGAACCGCTGCTCGGCATTCCCCGCTCCAGCGTCGAGACTCGCGGCGTGGGCCTTCCAGATCGGGTCGAGGCGGGAGCGCACGAGACGCAGCTGTCCGCGGTACGCCTCGAGCACACGCTGGTGAGACGCCGCCGACTCTCGCGCCAATGCGTCGTTCATGAACCAGAGGACGCAGGCCGCGGGCAACACCGTCAGCAGCGCCAGCAGGACGAACAGCCAGACGCTGCCGTCGAGCCCTACCCTGCCTGCCGGCCATACGCGGGGCGTTCGAAGCCTGATCGCCACCTCGATCGATGAGTCTGTCAGTCCTCCGACGGCATTGCAATCCGACGATACACGGCGCCTGTTACCGGCCTGTTACCCCACGCCAGGCGGTGCAAACGGCGAATTGTCTTGTGTCTCGCATCCGCTGCACGCATACTGGACTTCCACTGCTTTCCTGAGTACTGGTTCTTCCGCAGTCCCGCCGAGCGGTCAGCCCTC